>Ga0210397_10000051_pt1 | contig 102219 bp, 92 predicted proteins | sample IncBWH2OmetaG_FD_160126 | JGI IMG/M metagenome (GOLD analysis project Ga0210397, IMG submission 160126) | Forest soil microbial communities from Barre Woods Harvard Forest LTER site, Petersham, Massachusetts, United States - Inc-BW-H-2-O ... | reverse complement strand
AGTTAGCGGAGAGCGAACCTATCACCGTTTTGCAGGCCCAGATGCGGCATGCAGACGTGAGAACGACGCTCAAAGTCTACGCACACGTTATCCCTCAGTCGCAACGTAATTCGATGGAGCGGATTGCGGAACGTTCAATTGGAACAAATGTTCCGAATGGAACAAAATCAATCGCTTAAGGTATTGATATGAAAGAAGTTTGGTAGGGGCGGTGGGGATCGAACCCACGACCTTCGGCTTAAAAGGCCGCTGCTCTACCACTGAGCTACGCCCCTATGGGTGAATTTCTTATTGTAGCATGCTCGCCGCCGCCGCCAAGGACACCCGCCACTCCCGCTCGCCAGCCACGCCGGCGGCGCACTCGTATCCGCAGTCAATCGTTTGCTGTTTCAGGAAAAAACTTCGTCGCTCACCCGCGGCCGCTTCCTCTTCCACTCATAATCCTTCCGCAATTTCGCCTGGTGCTTCTTCACTTGCGCTTCCAGTTCGCTAAACGCCTTCTTGCAGCTAGCGCGCACATTTGCACCTGTCCCGATTGCATGCAAAGTCCCCGTGGGCAACGACAAATTCAACGTGCAGGAGTACTCATCCGTTCGCAGATTTTTTGCAAAGGAGCCGTGCAACTGCACCAAGTCCGGCGAGTAACTCCGCAGCAATTTCCCCAGTTTTCCAACGTGTCGCTCAACTTCCGCTTCCACCGGCTTCTGTCCCTCGACGTGTTTGTAACTTATGGAAAGTTTCATGCTTGCACCTGTTCGGCATTCAGAAGGAGGGCGGCGTGGCGCGCGCGGATCCGCTCTTCGATCCACATCACCGAAAGCATAACAGCCCCACTCCTTCCCCGCAACGTCGCCCCCGATTCGGTCGTGGGTCCGTTTAAATTTTGACCTTGAGCAACAGATTCGATGCCCACTCTCTCGAACCCAGAGCAACCTGAAGAAAGACGATAAAACTCGACGCAAATCTCTCGAAGTGCTAATGTTTGTCCATGCTCGCCCACATATTCAGCCTCACCTCCCTGAAACATATCTTCCACAAAGTCAGAGAACTGCTCCGCGAGGCCAGCGATGTCCGTTACGTAAGCGTCCCGATCTGGAGACCCTGGCGGAACTTCTAGCGCTGCGTTCCCCGATTCCCCTCGTCTGCCGTTATTTCCCTCCCGCGTTGACACCGCTGTTCTCCCCCCTCTACTCTACTCACAGCGCATTTCGCGCTTTCTTTCATGTCAACGCGTCGAGCCAAAAATCCCCCATCCGCAAGCGCACCCGAATCCTCAGCCACCCCCGCACCCACAAGTACTCTGCGTGTCGGCCCCGCTGGCTGGTCTTATCCGGACTGGGTGGGCTTTGTGTATCCTGCTCGCCGCCCTAAAGGTTTCCACGAAGCTGCCTTTCTCGCTGAATTTTTCGACACCATCGAGATCAACACTTCTTTCTACCAGCCTTTGCGTCCCGATCACGCCTCGCAATGGCTTGACCGTGTAGCCGCCAATCCCCGCTTCCTCTTCACCGCCAAACTCTGGCAACGATTTACTCACGATTCCCCTGTTGATGGCTCTGTCTCGGCCGCAGAAGACGAACGCGCCGTCCGTGCTGGCTTCGACATCTTGCGCGCTGCGAATAAACTCGGCGCTGTCCTCCTCCAATTCCCTTTCTCTTTCCATCGTTCGAAAGAAGCCGTCGCCTCCCTCACCGCTACTCTTAAACGCTTCGCCGACTATCCGCTCGTCGTTGAAGTTCGCCACTCCTCTTGGGACTCGCCAGACACATTGGCTCTTCTCCGCGAACACAACGTCGGCTTCTGCAACATCGATCAGCCCATCATCGGCCGCTCCCTCTCGCCCTCCTCACAAACTACTTCTCCTATCGGCTACGTCCGCCTTCACGGCCGCCGCTACGACACCTGGTTCACCGACGATACTTCGATCCCTGCCTACGAGCGCTACAACTATCTTTACTCCTCCGAAGAGCTCGCACCCTGGATCACCCGCGCCCGCAAGGTTTCCGAGCACGCCCGCGACACTTTCGTCATCACCAACAATCATTTCCAGGGCAAGTCCGTCGTCAATGCCCTCCAGCTCATCAGCATCCTCAAAGGCGCCAAAGTCAAAGTTCCCGAGCCTCTTCGTCAACACTATGCCCAACTCGATTCCATCGCCGACATGCCTCCCGCTGAACCCACTCTTTTTCCGTTAGCTGAATCAGGCGTAGACTCCAAAAAGTAAGCGCTTCCCGCTTCTAGGCCTCGCGCCAACCCAGCGGCGTCCCCTTCGCAGAAGTGTTGCCAAAAACGATACGATACCGTTAGAGTGAATCACGCGCAGAGCCCCGCTGCACTGGAGGACTTCTCAAAATGCGCGTACCTTCCGATCGCTGGCTCACGGCTCAGGAAACTGCCACCCACTTGGACACCACCAGCGCCGAGGTATGCCGCTTACTCAGTATCGGTCGCCTCTCTGGAACCAAGCAGAAAGATCCTCGCCGCGGCGGCATCGCTCAATGGCTGGTCGACCCCAAATCCATTAGCGCGGAAAAAAAGCGTCGCAGCTCCCAGCGCTCTCGCCTGCTCCTCCGCAAGAAGCCCGCCCCCAAACCCAGGTGATTCGAACTCGCATCTCTCAGGCGTTCCCGGGAGTCTTCGCCCGGCGCTTACCCCGGCTTTTTTCCGTGCAGGCTGGCTGCTCCTCCAGACCATAGCGAAAACACAGTATCGCGCCGCCCACGCACAGCCAATGCGTTGCGTTCACCATCGCGCTAGTTTTTGTTTTTGGATTTAATTCAGGCGAGCGGCTAGCCGGCGGTCAAGGCTCATCGAAAGGTTCTGGTCGAGCACCACCGCCACATACCGCGAGCACGTTTGCATTTCTCGATTTGCCCAGCTCGCAATCGAAGGCAGCTTCACACGGAACACTTGCTCAAGCTTCGAAACCGCGCGGTAGTAAACCGATACTTCCTTAAGCCACGGACTCTTCTTTTTCAAACCCGGCGACAGGTTATCGCAAAGCGCAAGCAGCGACCCAAAATCCTGCGCCCCAATCCCTTCGCTCTCAATTCCAGCTGACGTTCGGAGCGTCTCCGACAGCGGCTGATTGGCAGTCGTTATCCAAATCGCCCGCCATTGCGACACCGCGAACCGCACCAGCGCGATGCTTGCGAACACGAGAATGAAGAGAGACACCATTTTGCTCAACAGTAGTTTCCCGCTTTCCTGCGATTCTACCAATGGAGCGGGAGTACCACCCGGACAGGACTCCTGGCGAAAGCCAACTCTCGCCCTAACAATCTGAAAATACACATGTTACAGGGAGGCCCTCTACCCAAACCGCATCCCCTCAGGCCCGCCCGTCCCAAAAGTAACTACTCTGTAATTTCCATCACAACATTCCTTGACCGCGCACCACCAAACCCCTAACTTGGTTTGAACTGGGAATTCCCAAATCTTATCTCCACTCCATGACTGAACTCCAAACTCGCCCTGTCACGCCTCTCGAGGAGGATCACGATCTGACGCGCGAACTCCGGAAGATTGAGAAGCGCGACTGGTGGGTCTGGGGCTACTCCATCTTTGTCATGCTCCTCCTGACTTTCGCGGTCATCACTTTTACTCTCCCTCTTTCGCGTCAGGGCACAAAAACTTTCCTTTACCTCAAGATGGAGGACGCCGTCTTTGGTCTGATCGTTCTCATCCTCCTTCTCAACCTCTACACCGTCTACCAGCAAGTTCTCATCAAACGCTTGCGCTTCCAACTCGCCGAGAAGCAGGGGCATTCTGACATTCTTCGCAACATGGCCATGGTCGATCCTTTGACCGGCCTCTATAACCGCCGTTTTGGCGTTCAACGCCTCTCCGCGGAGGTTGCTCGCTCCGCGCGCCGCGGTCATCCTTTGACCGTCCTTACTCTTGACCTCAACGATTTCAAGCTGATCAACGACCGCCACGGCCATCCCGCCGGTGACCACGTCCTCCAGGAATTCGCCCTCCATCTCAACAAGGTAATTCGTGGTTCCGACATGGCTGTGCGTCTGGGCGGCGACGAATTTCTTGTTCTTCTTCCGGAATGCACTCTCGACCAGTTACAGCTCGTCTTGGACCGCCTCGGCGCTCTCGAAGTAACTTGGCAGGCCCATCGGATTCCCGTCTCTTTCTCTGCCGGTTGGCAGCAATACTCGCTCGGCGATCGTCCCGAGGAACTTCTCGCCCGCGCCGATCAAGCTCTCTACGCCGGCAAGCGCGCCAGCAAGAATCCGTCTTCACCGGCAGCCCGCATCGAATCTGTCGTTCCCCCAGTCCATCTGATGGTGGATGTCACCTGCCCGCATTGCCAAAAGAAGAATTCCGTCGCGCTTGACGCCCACTCCGTCCCTACTCACGCCAATCCCTGGAAAGTCCAATGCGCCCATTGCAAACTGGAATGGGAGCCTCTTCTCCCCGGCCCCATTATGGCCGGCCCATTTCCAAAATAATTTCCCCGTCCGCTGTCCGTTCGAATCAAATTCAAGTTCCAACGCTACCGCCCTCTTCACAAATCCCGTTCTAGCGTTACAATGGCCACGATGTGGATTTGTCCAACGCCTTCCGGCAAATCCGCTATCTACGGAGGCCTTGTGATTGCCACGCTCCTCGATCGTCGCACCTTCCTTCGCGTTTCCGCTGTCGCTGGCGGCGGCATTCTCCTCGCTCTCCATACTGATCAGGTCACCGAGCTCTTCGCCCAAACCCCGCAAGCAACTCCTCCGGCGTTTCTTCCCACTGCTTTTGTCAGCGTGGCCGCCGACGGCGCCGTCACCATCATGGGCAAGAATCCCGAAATCGGCCAGGGCGTCAAGACCAGTCTCCCCATGATCATCGCCGATGAACTGGACGTCGATTGGAAATCCGTCCGTATCCAGCAGGCTGATCTTGATGAAACAAAATACGGCCCTCAGCGCGCCGGCGGCAGCACCGCCACGCCTATCAACTGGGACCCTCTTCGTCGTGTCGGCGCCGCCTGCCGTCAAATGTTTGTCACCGCCGCCGCGCAAACCTGGTCCGTGCCCGAATCCGAGTGCCAAACTTCTTCCGGCCGCGTCATTCATCAGCCCACAAACCGCTCTCTCACTTACGGCGCGCTCGCCGAAAAAGCCGCTGCCCTGCCCCCGCCCGATCTCAAATCCGTCAAGCTCAAGGATCCCAAAGATTACAAAATCATCGGCCAGCCTACTCACAGTGTCGACAACCCCTCCATCGTCACTGGAAAATCTCTCTACAGCATTGACTTCAAAGTTCCCGGAATGTTGTACGCCGTCTACGAAAAGTGCCCCGTCTACGCCGGCAAATTCCTCAGCGCCAATTTTGACGAAATCAAATCCCAGCCCGGCGTTCGCCACGCCTTCTCCGTCGATGGCACTTCCGACCTCCTCGGCCTCCACTGCGGCGTCGCCATCGTCGCCGACACCTGGTGGCAGGCCAACACCGCAAGAAAAAAATTGCGCGCCAAGTGGGACGAAGGCGCCACCGCGCAGCAAAGCAGCAAAGGCTTCGCCGATCGTGCCGATGAGCTCTCCAAACAAGCTCCCACGATCACCGTCCGAAAGGACGGCGACGCTGACTCCTCCCTGCAATCCGCCGCAAAAACCGTCGAAGCCGCTTACGCCTACCCCTTCCTCGCCCACGCCCCTATGGAGCCCGAAAACTGCCTCGCGCATTATCACGACGGCAAACTCGAATTCTGGTCGCCCAGCCAGACTCCCGAATCCGGCCGCCAGCAAGTCGCCAAGCTTCTGAACATTCCTGCCGGCGACATCATCGTCCACCTCAAGCGCGCCGGTGGTGGCTTCGGCCGCCGCCTCACCAACGACTACATGCTCGAATCCGCCGCTATCGCCAAGCAGGTCGGCGTCCCCGTCAAGCTTCTCTGGACCCGCGAAGACGATTTCCATCACGATCACTATCGCCCCGCCGGCTTTCATTATTTGAAGGGAGGCCTCGACGCCTCCGGCAATCTCGTCGCCTGGCGCAATCACTTCATCAGCTTCGGCGAGGGCCAGCAGTTCGCTCCTTCCGCGAACATTCCCGGCAACGAATTCCCCGGCACTTTCCTCCCCAATTTTTTCTTTGGCGCTTCGCTCATGCCCCTCGGCGTCCCCACCTATGCTCTGCGCGCTCCGCGTAGCAATGCTTTCTCCTGGGTCTTTCAATCTTTCACCGACGAGCTCGCCCACGCCGCCGGAAAAGATCCCGTCCAGTTCCGCCTCGATCTGCTCAACCTTCCCCGTATTCCCGGCCCCGACGGCAAGCCTGATCCCAGTGACCTCGACGCCGCTCGCATGAGCGGAGTCCTAAAACTCGTTGCCGAGAAATCCAACTGGGGCAAGCGCACCTTGCCCAAAGACACCGCCATGGGCGTCGCCTTCCAGTTTTCTCATCGAGGTTATTTTGCGGAAGTGATCGAACTGCGCGTCGACCCCAAAAAACAAGTCAAGGTAAACAAAATCTGGGTCGCCGGCGACGTCGGCAGCCAGATCATCAATCCCCTCAACGCCGAAAACCAGGTTCGGGGCGCCATCATCGAAGGTCTAAGTTCCGTCATGACCTACGAAATCACGATCGACGCGGGCCGCGCCGTCCAAAGCAATTTCCACGAATATCCGCCCGTTCGAATGAATCAAGTCCCCACTGAAATCGAAGTTCATTTCCTGAAAACCGATAATTCGCCTACCGGCCTCGGCGAACCCGCCCTGCCCCCGGTTCTCCCAGCTGTCTGCAACGCCATTTTCGCCGTCAACGGCCAGCGCATCCGCTCCCTCCCGCTCTCCAAACACGGCTACTCCTGGGCCTAATCTCCTCTGCGTAGGGCCCGCCTTCTGAGGCGGGCCGCTCCGCGGCACGTCATACAACTCTTCCGCTGAGGGCACCCGCCGCAGGTGTCTCTCTTCGCTTTTGATCCTGTCGGCGCTGGGCTTTAGCCCGGCCACCCAATCCTCACTCATACCGCAACGCCACCAGCGGATCCACCCGCGCCGCCCGCCGCGCCGGAATCCAGCACGCCACGATCCCCGTAATCAACAGCACCAACGGCACGCACACCAGCGTCCACGGATCGTATGCCGATACTCCCCACAGCTGCGTCGCAATCACCCGCCCGATTAACAGGCTCATAATCAATCCAATCGCCACTCCAATCCCCACCAGCCGCAATCCCATTCGCACCACCATCTTCAGAACGTCCGATCCTTCCGCACCCATCGCCATCCGAATCCCGATCTCTTGCGTCCTTCGCACCGTCGTGTACGCCAGCACGCTGTACACTCCGATCGTCACCAGCACCAATCCGATCCCTCCAAAAATCATCATAAGGAAAAATCCAAATCGCGGCCCCGCAAACGAGAATTGCTGTATGTACCCTTCCAGTGTCCCGGTAAACGTCAACGCCACGTTTGGATCAGTCGCCCAGATCTCGTGTTCCACAGCATTCAGCATGGATAGCGGTTCATTCGCCGTCCGCACCAGAATCCCTCGGAACGCCGATCCCGTCACAGTGTATGGCACCCAAATCTCCGGCTTCACCGGATCCTGCAATCCGGAGTTCTTCGCGTCCGCCACCAGCCCGATGATTTCGAACACCGGCTCTTTCACCGCATCTTCAAACTCCGCCAGTTGCGCAATTTTCACCTGTCGTCCGACCGGATTCTCTTTCCCCAGGTACTTCTTCACAAACGTCTGATTCACCACCGCCAGCTTCCTCGCCCCGTTCACTTCCGCTTCCGTAAAACTCCGCCCATCCAGAAACTGAATCTTCACCACACCAAAATATCCCTCGCTGCACAATTGAAATAGCGCGTTCCATTTTTCCGCGTGCGTCTTCCCGGGAATCTCGATGTCGCTTGGAATTCCCCCATAGGGCGGCAGCGTGCTCGTTTCCGTCGCTTCCACCACGCCCGGCAGCGCCTTTAGCCGCTGCAACAGCGGCCGGTAAAACCCTGTCACCTGGTCCGCCGTCTTATAACGATCCACCGGCAAAGGAAGCCTTGCCACCAATATATGGTCCGGCTGCAATCCCAGCTTCACATCCCGCAGCGCCACAAAACTTCTCATCAGCAGTCCCGCCGCCACCAGCAGCGTCAAGGACAGTCCCACCTCCAGCACCACCACTGCATCGCGCAATTTCCCATGGCGGAATCCGCCGCTAATTCCCTTCCCACTATCCCGCAAAGGCTCGTTCAAATCTTTCCGCGCCGCCTTCAGCGCTGGCACTAGCCCAAACACCAGCGCCGTCAGCACCGCAACGCTCAGCGTAAACGCCAACACCGGCATGTTCAGCCGGATCACCGCTTCGGCCGGGATGATATTCTGCGGCATCAGCGCCACCAGTGATTTCAAACCTCCCCAGGCCAATAGCGTTCCTACCGCAGCCCCGCCCGCTGCCAGGATCACGCTCTCGACCAGTAGCTGTCGCACCAGCCTCCATCGGTTCGCCCCCAGCGCCGACCGGATCGCAAACTCCTTCTCCCTCGTCGTCGCTCGCGCAAGCAGCAGATTCGCCACGTTTCCACATCCGATCAGCAGCAACAATCCCACCGCCGCCAGCACGATATACAGCGTCGTTCGAAACTGTCCTACCACCAGGTTCGTCAGCGAGTCCACCTGCACCGTAAAATGTTTCGGATACTCCGTCGGGTACACCTTCGCCAGGTTGTTCGCCACCACCGTCAGATCCGCTTCTGCTGCTTTGACGGAAATCCCTGGCTTCAGGTGCCCCATCAAAAACCAGTGTTGTTGAAATGCTCCGGCGATTGTTTTTGCTGCCGCCGCACGGCTCGGCTTCATGGGAATCCACAAATCCGCGTCGCCCCATCCAAATCGCGGCGGCATGATCCCGATCAGCGTCCGCGAAACTCCGTTCAGCACAAACGTCTTGTTCACAATCGAAGGATCCCCGCCAAAACTCTTCATCCAGGTCTTGTACCGCAGTACAAACACCGGCGGTGCCCCCGGCTCGTAGTCCGCTTCCTGCGCCATCCGCCCCAGCAGCGGCTGCATCCCAAAAAACTCAAAGGTTCCCGGCGTTATGTAATTCCCTTCGAACCGCTGGCTTCCCTCGGCCGAGCGGTACAACACGTCCGTGTTGTCATTGGCAATCACCGCGTCAAACACGTGATTTTGCCCCATGATGTCCAGCAGCTCGGGGCCCAGGTATCCCGCCCGTCCGCCAGGGTCGCTTCGCTCCGTGTCATGGATCTGCATGGACATATACCGTTGCGCATCCCGGTACGGAAACGGCTCGATCAGAATGTTCTCCATCACGCTGAATATCGCCGTTGACGCCCCAATTCCCAGCGCCAGCGTGATGACCGCCACCGCCGCAAATCCCGGCGCCTTCTTCAGATTCCTCAGCGCATACCGGATATCCTGTCCCAGCGTTCCCATATGAACCCCCAATTCCCTGAACTCCCACTTACCCGTCCCCGTAGAGCCCACCTGTCGTCTACTCGACCTCGCGCCAGGGCTCCAGACCGTTCTTCTCCGCCCGACCTCCCGCCCCGTAGTGGCGGGTCTTCAGACCCGTTCTTTTCTCCCATCTAATGTACGCACTCCCCCATCGATTAGTTCGACGACACCACCCACAAAAAGTTGCCAATTCTCTTTTGTTTTCACGGTGGAGCAAACAGGCAGGACGGCCACGAACGACCCTCGCGACTTACACTCAAATGACAAACCCAAGGTAAATCTTTCCGTGCCCAAGCCATTAAGCATGGGATGGAAGTTGGCCATAGCCGTTTCGTGCTTAATCGTCGCATTCATCCTCTGGATGATTTTCGTGACGGACGCGCCTTAACACCCCTTACGCTTGTATCCCAACCTAATCCCAGTACTGATGTATAATATTACTTTATATTAGCTATTCCCGTGTTATAATACAGTGTGCTTTTTACAACCCACTCTCGCCAAATCTTCCCTTTCCTCTCTGTGCCACCCTCCTTTCCCGTTTTGGAACCAGTCCCCCTCTCTCTTTTCCTCTCTCTTCTCGCTCTTGGCCCCAAGAGCGTTTCACAACTCCTTTCCATTCAATCCTTTCCTCACTCTTTCTTAAAAATGCCGGGGTGTGGGGGCCCTCTCCAAACATCTCAAGTGCCAGTTGCTCCAAAAAATCTCACATCTGAGGACCACCATGAACGAACCATCCATCAACTCTAGTTCCGCCAGTGACTTGCCCCGCTGCCAGTATCACACCCGAACCGGCCGCCGTTGCCGTCATGCCGTCTCCAACGCCGCCACCGGCCTCTGCTCCAAACACTCGGCCTCCCGCCCCGTCCGCCTCGAAGGTTCCGACCTCACCGCCTATCTCACCGACGGTCTCTCCGATTTCACCTCTGCCATCCCCCTTAACAAGTTCCTCTCCCGTCTCCTCCAACTCCAGGTCGAAGGCCGCATCCACCCGCGCCGCGCCGCTGTCATGGCCTACACTTGCAACTTGATCCTCCGCACCCTCCCCGCCATCGAACACGAACTCTATCCCGAAGATGAACCCGTTACCATCGACTTCGGCACTCTCCCCCGCCCGCCAGGCTGCCAGGGTTTCCGAATGCCCGCCCGGCCAAGTCATCCAGACATGCACTGGCGTACCCCCAGCTCTGATGTGCCCAATTCCAAGGAGTCCTCATGACTGCCCTGAGCGCAGCCGAAGGGCCTGCCAAAAGCGCAGTTACGGGCGGTGTCGCCCCCGCTCCCGATTGTTGTAGGGGCGCAGCACGGCTGCGCCCTCTCCGGGGCCTCGCTGGTCATTTACAGGAGCAGGTCGCTCTCTGGAAGGAAATACGGAAGCAACAAATGAGGAAATCTTCTAAACGATTTTGCGAGGCAAGAGCGGGTTCAAATGCATCGTGAGGTCATAAACCGACGCGCCGCAAGCCGCCGACACATCTTCCGGCCGCGAACCCGCCTGCCCGTCGAAAAACGTAACCGTGTCCCCGATCTTCACTCGCTCTTCGCTCCCAATCTCCACAATGCAATGGCTCGCGGAGACCGAAGCAATCACCGGATAAAGCACTCCATTGATTCGCACTTTCGCGCCCTTCGCCGCCACTCGCGGCCAGCCGTCCGCATGCCCCACCGGCAGCGTCGCTACCCACACATCGTCCTTGGCCATGTATGCTCTGTTGTAGCCCGCGCTGTCTCCCTTGCGCAGCTTTTTCGCATACACCACGCGCGCCTTCAGGCCGATTGCCGGACGCAACTCCAGGATTCCCGTGTGCCGAAATTCGTTCTCCGAATAAATCCCATAAATCGCCATCCCCGGCCGCACCATGTCCAAAAACGCATCCGGATGCTGGAACAGTGTAAAACTCGAAGCGGTGTGCTTTTTCCCCAGCGCAATTCCTTCTTTTTCCAGAGCTCCGCAAGTATCCTGAAACCTCCGCAACTGTTCTTTGTCAAAATCCATGTCCTCGGCGAACGTCATCATCGTTCCCTGGATTTGCACCGACTTCCTGCTCGCCAAGTCTCTGATCAGCGGCGCGGCTTGATAATACGGAACGCCCACGCGCCCAATGCCCGTATCGACGCAAACATGCGGCGCAATGTTCTTCTGCAGTTTCGCCGCGACCTTGTCCAGTACCGGGCCCATCCGCGTGTAGATCATCGGCATGATGTTCCGCGCCACGGCCTCTTCCAGATTCGTCTCGTCGAAGGGACCCATCAACAGCACGGGCTTGCGAATCCCAGCATCACGCAGCGTGATCGCCTCGTGAAATTTCACTACCGCAAATCCGAGAATTTCCGTCTGTGGCTCCAGCAGTTGCGCCGCGTTGGCCACCCCCGTGCCATACCCATTGTTTTTGATCACCGCCAGAATCGGCCGCTCGCTCACGCGCCGCGAAATTTCCAGGACATTGTGCCGCAGGTTTTCCTTGTCAATTTCCACCCACGGATCAAACGAAGAATCCTTGGACGTGGAGGGTTTCTCGGTTTGCGGCGCGTCCGCGAGAGAAGGAACAGAATGGAGAAGTGCGGGGAGAGCGAGTCCGGCTTCCAGGAAGGAGCGGCGCGAAGATTTCATGAGCGGCTACTTCTTGAAAAGATCGTCAAACGCTTGACGCGCATCGTTGTGCCGCGGCGGCGCCGATGGGGGCGCGGATCCGGCTGGAGCTGGCTGCGAATAGGAAGTCGGCGCGGTGTCTTTTTCCACCGTGGTGCGAAATTCGTAAAACTTGCAGTTGTTTTTTGCGTCTTTCGGCGAAATGCGCTCCGGGATTGGCTGCGTGCACTCGAACTGCGCGCCGGAATCGAAAAACCGGCACTGTTTGCAGCAGTGCAATTCCAATCCGCATTTCGGGCACGTTCCGTTCGGATCAAATCCCGGAGTCAGCACCGCTCCGCAATTCGCGCAGCGCGCGCGCGTCACCGTTCCCACCATGCGCGGCGTGCGTGGCCCGAACTGATCCGCGCCGCGCGGCCCGCCAGCCGGCGGTTTGCGCTCGTGCGTTTTATTCTTTTTATCTTCTTTTTCCGCGTCGCGGTACCCGCGGTGGCTGTACTTTCGATCCACAAACGCCTCCGTCCGCCAGTCTCGACGGACTGCAACGGCTACAACTTAGACTTTATGCGCTGTCGCGCTTCCCTACTTGGCTTAGTTCCAATCGGATTGCTACACTCGGCCGGATTGCGCAAACATTACCTAGAATTTCCTTGCAGAGTTGCGTGCGTCCGAGAGCAGGAGATGGGTACACTATGTTTTTAGTCCTCTGGGAGTACGAAGTCAAGCCGGGTTGCGAAAAACCGTTCGAAAAGCTCTATGGGCCCGCCGGTGCCTGGGACGAGCTCTTTCGAACCGATTCGCACTACCGCGAAACTCGCCTGCTCCATGATCCCTTTCGTTCGAATGTATACCTCACGCTCGATTTCTGGACGACCCGCCACTCCTATGAAGCATTCCTCGCCACCCACAAATCCGAATACCAGGCGATTGACGCTCTCGGCGAAAATCTAACCCTAAGCGAACGCCGCCTCGGCGTATACGAGCTGGTGGCGCCATGATGCCTGCAACTCTCTTGAGGCCATCTCTCGAGATCTCTGGTCTCTGTTCTCGGATCTCGATTCCCCGCTTCAGTTCTTTTCCTGCGCACTCTTTCCAATCCACATGCCCACAAATCCGTCCGGCTCCAGATCGGGTTGCAGAAACTTTCGCGGTGTTCCGTTCGAACGCAGCACCGCTTCCGCAGCAAGATATCCGCTGCGTACTGCGCCTTCCATCGTGGCCGGCCAGCCCGTCGCCGTCCAATCTCCGGCAAGAAATAAACCGCGAACGGAAGATTCCTGTTTTGGCCGCCAGCGGTCCACTCCCGGCTCCGGTGAAAATGTTGCGGCGGCCTCTTTTATGACGGTAGCCTTCACCAATTCCGCCTGGCGTGCCGCGGGAAACGCGTGCCGCACTTCGTTCAAACAGAGATCGATAATTTCCTGGCGCGGCTTTTGCAGCAAATCGTATGACGCGCTAATGACCAGTTGCAGGTACTGTCCACCTTGCACACTCCTGCTTGCTCCGTTCGAATCGCCGTACAACGCCGTTTTGTTGAAAACCCATTGGGTCGTGGTGTCCAGCAAAGTTACGAACGGCTCTTTCATCACTTGCCGGTCAAACCAGAAATGCACGCCGGTAATTGGCGAAACTTTTATTTTGTCGAGATTGGCGAGCGAGGGATCCGCTTGCTTCACGCTTTCCGGCAGCAACTCCGCGAGCGCGGTGTGCGGCACGGCAAAAACATACGAGTCCGCAGTTTCTTCTTTCCCTTCATCGAAGCGAACGCCGGCGATTTCTCCATTTTCGATTTTCAGGCCACGCACCGGCGCGCGCAAAACCACTTCTCCGCCGCGCCGCTCGATTTCCATCTTGCATCCAGCGTACAAATTCGCGAGCGGCACGGCAGGCACTCCCATGCGGTATCCCGTGCGATTCGAAAGAAAGGCTTTCCAGAAAACATCCACGCCAAAACGCGCGTCGGTGCGATCCAGTTCCTCATCGAGCGCGCTGACAAGAACGACGCGCCAGAATCTTTCGATCGCGCCGGGTGTCTGTCCGCGCCGGCTCAGCCATTCGAACATGGAGAGGCCGCCACTTTCCTCGAGGTCCGCGGGTTTCCCCTGGGTGCGCAAAATATCCAGCATCGCTCGCGCGATGGACAATTTGTCGCGCAGGGTCAGCGGTGCGAATGCCGCGAAAGAGCCGGTCATATGAAAAGGCGCAGGAAAAATCCCGGCTTGTATTTCGCCGCGGCGGCCTTGCGGATCGAGGAAAAACAGGCGGTCGAAGAATTTGATTTTGTCCGCGGAGCCGACACGCGCGTAAAAATCCGCAAGGTTGGTGCAGCAGCCGAGTGTCACGTGCTGGCAATTATCGACGTGCTCGCCGTCCGGCAACACGTACGAGGTTGCGCGGCCGCCGAGGAAGGGACGCTGTTCAAACAGGCGTACGCGCCAGCCGGATTCAGCCAGCGCGACGCCGGCTGCCAGTCCCGCCAGGCCGCCGCCGATCACGATCACGCTTTTCAAGAATATTCTCTTCCGTGTGGCGGCCGAAGCGCGCCTTGGCGATGAACATCATTTTTTCAGCTTTCGAAAGGCGCACGCGCTCACCGAAAACGGCGAAATCGACCGACTCGATGCGTCCGAGCAGCGCACTGTACGTGTGGACGAGCAGCCACAACGCGCCGCGGCTGTCCGCGTCGATCAGGCCCAGCAGCGCGGAGCCTTCTTCGTACAATTGCCAGGCACGCTCGGATTCGAATCGCAGCAGCTCGCGCACGCCGAGTGTCGATTCGGTGCGGCCAAAATCATCGGGAGAGACTCCGTAACGAGCGAGGTCCTCTTCCGGAAGATAGACGCGTCCGAGTCTGAAATCTTCGTGGACGTCGCGAATGATGTTGGTGAGCTGAAACGCGAGGCCGAGTTTTTCCGCAAGGTCGAGGGCGCGCGCATCCTGGAAACCGAAAACGTGGGTGCAGGTCAAACCGACAGTGCCGGCGACGCGGTAACAATATTCGCGCAAGCGTTCGAACGTCGGATAGGTTTGCACCGTGAGATCCATCTCCGCGCCGCTGATCAAATCGTGGAGATATCGCGCCGGCATTTTGTACCGCTGCATCGTGTCGACCAACGCCGGGAGAACTTCCGCCTCGCCAAAGGAGGGCTCGGAAGGTAATGGAATCGCTGCCGTTCCATCAAAGACCTGTGAGTTACCGGTAACGGCCTCGTCAAAAGTGGCGCGCCATTTTGCAAGGCCGCGCTGCTTGGCGAGAAGCCCATGATCTTCATCCGAGACGTCATCGACGAGACGCATAAAAGCATATAGAGCTGCCATGGCGTCACGCTTGGGTTTCGGCAAAAGAAAAAAGGCGGCGTAGAAATTGCTGCGGGAGGCACGGGCGATCCGGTAGCACTCCGCGTAGGAAGCCTCGATCGTGGTGTTCGAAACCGGGGCAGCCTGCTGAGCCGGTACAACGGTGCGAGCGGGAACATGAACGGATTGCTGCGGCTCAGTGCTTCGGCGCAGCAGGTGAGTCACCAATGTTCGCCCCAATAGCCCCGCTTGCATCCGTTTGCTGATCGAGGGGCGATGGTGGAGAGTGTCGTAGCCGATGGATTCGATGGCGTCGAGAACGGCGACCCCGCCGCGGCTGAACATTTCGAGGTCAATGCTTAGGCGGCCGTCCACCAATTTCGCGAGGGGCATGCCTTCGGCAAAAAGTTCGCGCGTGCGTGCGATCAAGTTCTTCATCAATTGGACGTAGCGGTCATCAAAGCGGCGCTCGACGATGTCATTTTCGGTGAGGCCCTGCGCGGCGGCGGCATCAAGTGGAATGTAGATGCGGCCTTTTTCCAAGTCGCGCGAAACGTCCTGCCAGAAATTGGCGAGTTGCAGCGCGGTGCAGGTGGCATCGGATAGTTTCTGGCGCCGATCGTCGCGATAGTCACAGAGATAAAGTACCAAGCGCCCGACGGGATTCGCGGAGTAGACGCAGTAATCCAGAACGGCGTCCCAGTTGGGATAGCGCTTCACGGTTTGATCCTGGCGGAAGGCTTTCAGCAGATCGGCGAAGGGCTGTTTGGGAAGATCTTTCGCTACGATCGTTTCGCGCAGCGCGACGAAAACAGGATGCGAGGGCTTGCCTTCGTAACAGGCGTTCAGCTCGTGCTCCCACCAGTGGAGGAGTTCGAGGGCGCGATTCGAATCGGGAACTTCGTCGCCGAGATCGTCGGCCCAACGGCAATAGGCGTAGACGTTGTAGAAATGCTGATGGAGATCCTTTGGGAGGAGCCAGGAAGCGACGTTGAAATTCTCGTAGTGGTGAGTGGCGAGCCAGCGGGTGTATTTCTGCGCGGCTTCGGGGGTGCAGCCGGGATTCGGGGCGTGGCGGGTGATTTCAATTTCGCCGGGGCGCAGCATTAGCGGAGAAGTTCTCCCGTTCTCGACATTACTCGCAAATACGCGAGCGGTGCGCCTTGGAAGGCAGAGGGCGTGTCGTGCATTTGAGGTTCTGGGCTGGAGGGAAAAGCGGGAGCGTGGCTCCCGCACTCCAAAGTCATGGCCGGACGGCTAGTTTAATTTCGCCGCTGCGGGACTTCATGCGTTCGAATGCCTGGGGCAGGTCGGCGAGCCGGATTTCTTCGGTGACGAAGTCATGCGCGGAGATGTCTCCGCGGCGGATGGCTTCGAGGGCTTCGCGAATAAAACGCGGCGTGTGGTGGAACGGAGAAATCAACTTGAGCTCCGAATAATGGATAACCGCGGGCTCAATCTCCACGCGCGTGCTGGAGGGCAGGCCGCTAAAGAAATTCACAACACCGCCGCGGCGCACCATGGCGAGGGCCTGTTTCCAGGTGGCAGGATTTCCCGCCGCTTCCACGACAGAATCTGGTCCCAGATGGTCTTCGGTCAGGGCCTTCACTGCGCTCACGACATCAACGACTTCCGTGACGTTAATGGTGGCGAAGGCGCCCAGCCGTTTGGCAACATCCAGCGGGCCGGCGCGCCGCGCGAGCGCGATGACGCGCACGCCTCGCCGTGAAAGCATACGAACATATTTCAATCCGATAGGGCCGCAGCCGATGACGGCGGCGGTGTCACCCGTGCGCACTTCCATTTCATGGATTCCGCGGAGAACGCAGGCGAGCGGCTCGGTGAGCGCAGCGCTCTGGTCATCCACGGAGTGCGGCACTTCGAGCATATTTTCGACAACGATGCGCCCGGGGATGCGCATGTAATCGGCATAGGCGCCATTGTTGAAGAGCAGATCGTCGCAAAGATTTTCTTGCCCACGGCGGCAGTGGTAGCAGCGCAAGCACGGCGCGGAGTTGGCGGCAATCACGCGCATGCCGATGCGCCAGCGTGCATCCACGCGCTTGCCTACGGCTACGATGTCGCCGACCAGTTCGTGGCCGAAGACGGCGGGCGGCTGAATCATCTTCTCGTGATAGCCGCGTTTCCAGACTTTCAGGTCGGTGCCATCGGTGAGCGCCAGCCGGACGCGCAACAAAACCTCGTCCGCGGACAATGCGGGGACATCGATCTTCTCGATGCGGAGATCTTCGCTGCCGTAGAGCACCGCTGCCGTCATCTTTGACGGCACGGACATCCGTGGTTCGGCTACTTTCAATTCTTCGCCTACTTCCGTCTTCTTTGGCGTCGTCGTTCTCATCCGTGGGTAATCAAAATCTTCAAGGATTCTACTGTCGGCTTGGCCGCAAGTTCCAGCCCCTCCTGGATTCTAGCGAGCGGAAACCGGTGCGTCACAATCTCCATGACCGGCAGTTTCTTCTGTAGCACCAGGTCTGCCGCTGAGTCTTGGATGTCCACCGCGGCGCTATAGCTGCCCAGGATTTCTTTTTCGTCGATCCCTACAGCAGATGCAGGAAACTCAATCCTGGTTACAGGATCATTTGCGGCGAACAGCAGCACACGCCCACCGGGCCTTACCGCTGCCAGCGCATCCACTACCACGGAAGGATGCGCAACCGCTACCAGAACCGCATCGGCGCCCCGCCCCTCCGACCGGGCCTTGATCTGGTCCACAAGCTTACCATCACTGGGGTCAAAGGACTCTAATGCTCCGAGAGTCAGGCTCTTGGCCCGCCGGACGGCCATGGGGTCGCTAGTGTAGAGCCTGGCGCCTTCGAGATTCGCAACCATAAGCAATTGGAGGCCGATAGGACCACAGCCAGCGATGAGCACGGTTTCGCCCGCTGTAATACGGGCTTTCTGCACGGCTTTGGCGATGGTGTTGATGGGCTCGATGAAGGTAGCTTCCTCGAAAGTTACGTTGTCGGGGAGACCCACGATGCCGCGATCGGCGACCCAGGGCATGGCTTTTACGTACTCGGCGAAGCCGCCGCCGTTGGGAGTAAAGCCTGCGGTGAGGCCGGTGGTCTGGTATTGGCTGCATTGGGAGAAAAGGCGGCGCTCGCAATAGAAACACTTTCCGCAGGGGATGTGATGAAAACTCATGACGCGGTCGCTGAGTTTCCACTTGGTGACGCCGCGGCCGATGGCTACGACGGTGCCGGCAAGCTCGTGGCCGAGGATTTGGGGAGGCGGGACGTAAGCGTGAAAGATTTTTTTGATGTCGGTGCCGCAGATGCCGCAGGCGGCGACTTTGATGAGGACTTCACCGTCGGTAACTTCGGGGACAGGGACTTCCTCTACGCGGACTAGACCTTTTTGGCGGTAGACTCCGGCGCGCATGGTTTTGGGGAAGGGGCCTAGAGTGCGCGGCGCTTCGAGCGTTGTGCCGGTGCGGCTCATCGGGCGGCCACCCGCTCCTCGGATGCCGACGATTCCGCCGTCAATCCTGAGATGAACGAATCAAGGAACTCACAAAGCTTCTCAGCGACACGCTTTGTGCGCGAACCAAATCGGATCATAGCTGGGATTAGCTGGGGAGAGTACGCGATCTTGCCGAGAATCCTTCCGACTGCAATTTGCCCATTCTCCGAGATATGCTCGCTGAAATCCATCGGCAGATCTTCCTCGACAGTATCTGAAATTGCGCGAAGCGTCAGAGCCGGAATGCCACGGCCTTGCGCTGCAGCCATGACGCGAAAGCTCTCCATATCCACAGCATCTCCGAAAAGTCCGATTCGGTTTTTCTCCGCTGCAGTCAGAATGAGTTTTTTCGAAGTGAGCAGCTTTTCTGCCGTCGAAGCTCCCCGGTTGGCCGCTTGATCCAAGAGCCACGTGGTTGAAGGCATTGTGCGCCGTCCACTTATCTCACCCACTTCGCGGAATGCCAGAATGTCCGAGGCGCGGTATGCGCTCCTCAAACCTCCCGCCAGCCCAGAAGACACGCAGGCGTCAAAGACATCTTCCATAACGGATGCCGTTGTGCGTCTTGCACATTCCCATCCTATGCCTGTCAGCAAAACCCGCACGGTATGCTGCCCGACTTTCGCGTCATAGATTTCGAACGGAACCTTGGAGATACACCTAAATTCGCGCTGCTTGCGCCAGGGGGCGAATTCGGCTTCGACGGCGAAGGTGACTAGGATGCGCATTCGTTTCAGAATTCCAAGTTCGAGCGGGCCGGGCCAAAGCCCGGCAGCTACACAACACCACAAGACAAAGACAAGAAAAACGCACAGGTCTAAGACCGGCCACTACAAACCCGGGCCGGCTAAAGCCCGCCGCTACACAGAATACAAAAGCTTAGGCGGCGGCGCGGGTCATGCGCTTGGCACGGCCTTTGGCGATGTAGCCGTTGGCTTCGTACCAGCGGACGGCGCGTTCGAGCGCGGCGGCGACCGGGCCGGCCTTGAAACCCAATTCACGACGGGCGCGCGAGCAATCGACGTACATCATGTGGCGCGCGATCTTGACGCCTTCGACCGGGATGCCTGGTTCGCGGCCGATGAGGCGCGAGAACGCCGTACTGGCATAGGCTACACCCAGAGCGAGGCCGTGGGGAATTTTCAGCTTGGGCGCGGGTAGGCCGGTGATTTTGGAGAGCAGATCGAGCATGCCTTTGAGCGTGAGATTTTCCGCGCCGAGGAGATAGCGTTCGCCGACTTTGCCTTTTTCGGCGATGAGGAGATGGCCGGCGGCGCATTCTTCCACGCCGACGAAGTTGAGGCCGGTCTCGACGTAGCCGGGCATCTTGCCGTTCAGAAAATCGAGGATAATTTTTCCGGTGGGGGTGGGCTTCCAGTCCCAAGGGCCGACGGGCGTGGTGGGCATGGCGACAATCACGGGCAAGCCATTTTTCGCGGCGGCGAGAGCTTCTTTTTCGGCGAGCCATTTCGAACGCTTGTAGTGGCCGACCATTTCTTCGAGTTTGGCGTCGGTGAATTCGTTGGGGTGCTGGGGGCGGTCAACGGCGATGGTGGCGACGGTGCTGGTATAGATGAGTTGCTCGACACCGGCACGCCGGGCGGCGTCCAGGAGATTCTTGGTGCCGCCGACGTTCGAATCGTAGATGTCTTGAGAGCGCTTGGCCCAGAGACGGTAATCGGCGGCGACGTGGAAGACGCGCTTGACGCCCTTCATGGCGCGATCGAGAGAAGCGGGGTCGCGGAGATCGCCGGTGACGTACTCGAGGGACAAATCGGCGATGGCGCGATTGGTGCTGGAGGCGCGCATGAGCACGCGGACTTCGTCGCCGCGCGCGACCAGTTGGCGCGCAACGTGGCTGCCCAAAAAGCCGGCTGCGCCAGTGACCAGAGTGGTCATGAGATGTGGACGCCTTCTTCGCGGGATGGGGCCGGCTGGGGTTCGCTGCGGAACGAGTCGTGCACATCGCAAGATTTCGAAACGGAGAGAATGTCGCGCTCCACGCGGGTGGAAAACTTCCGCCATTGTGAATTGGGAATCAGCTTCCGAGCTTCGGTGGCTTTTCGCGAGGCGGAATCGGAGGCACAGGCGGCCGTGATCAGCCAGCCGTCGACGTCCAGGCCGGAAAGCAGGATTGAGAATTCCCGGAGCTGGGAAAGGTCCGAATCTTCGCGGAGGGAAGAATGGATGGCGGTGAAAAAACCGGAGAGGCGGGCGGCGCGAAGTCCTTCGAGAGCCAATTCGAACGCGCCGGCGCCACGGATGTCGCGTGCAGCTGCCGGGGATTGCGGGGCGATTCGAACGGTGAGAAACAATTGCGGTGACGGTTGAAATTCATGAATGCGGCGGCGCAGGCGTGTGCCGGAGGTTTCGAGAAAAACGAAGCGGCCGCTCTGCGCGATGGCGCGGACCAGGTGAGCGATTCCGGGATGATCGAGAGGGTCGCTTCCACCGATCCAGAGGATGGGCGCGGGACTGTCGAGAATGCCGCGGATTTTCTCGTGCGAGACGGGATGCTCTGAACCCGAATGAAGGACCTCCGCGGCGTCGAGAAAATCGATTAGTGGTGCTGAGTGAGCTTTCTGGAAGAATCCGGCAACACGAGCCTTGACTAATTTTGCGGAAAGCAGCGCGGGGAAGCGCATGCGGGCTAAAACCCGCTGCGCAGCCGAAATTCGCTGGGCTGGAACTTGAGGGCGGAGAAGTCTTCGGTACCGCGCGACTGATTTGCGAAGCGGGCCAGCGCGTAGACGGGGAACGAGTTGCGGTAGAGGTGGTATTTCAAATAAAAAACGCCGGGGAAACCGGTGCCGGTGAAATCGGGTTCGTTCCAGGAGCCGTCCTGCTGCTGCTGGTGGACAAGGTAGGAGACGGATTTGGCGACGGCGGGGTCGTTGACGCCAGCGCCAGCGAGCAAACCGATGAGGCCCCATGCGGTCTGCGATGCGGTGCTTGGCCCCTGGCCCTTTGTGAGCGGTTCGTCGTAGCTGCGCAAGGATTCGCCGAAGCTGCCATCGGGTTTTTGCACGGTGCGGAGCCAGGTGATGGCGCGCTGGCAATAGTCGGTAGTGGAGAGCGAAACGGTTTCGAGCGCGCGGAGGACGCCGCTGCTGCCATAAATATAGTTGACGCCCCAGCGGCCAAACCACGAGCCGTCTGCGGACTGATCCTTCAACAAAAACTTCACGGCGCGCTGGATGGCGGGATGCTGCGCGCGCCAGCCGAAGCGACCGAGGCATTCGACGACGCGGGCGGTGACGTCGGCGGTGGAAGGATCGATCATGGCGTTGTGGTCGGCGAAAGGAATGTTGCAGAGGAAGCCGCGATCGTTGTCGCGGTCGAAAGCGCCCCAGCCGCCATCGCGATTCTGCATGCTAAGGAGCCACTGAATGCCGCGGCGGATGGCACCTTCCATGCGTTTCGAATCGGGATGCTTGACGCGCTGGAGAGCCATGAGCACAAAAGCGGTGTCATCGACGTCGGGATAAAAATCGTTGCGGAATTCGAAAGCCCAGCCGCCGGGCTCGGCGTCTTTGTTCTTGATTTGCCAATCGCCGGGGCCGAGAACCTGTTTTGAGAGCATCCAATCCGCGGCTTTCACGAGCGCAGGATGATCCGGTGGGAGGCCGGCTTCTTCGAGCGAGACCATGGCGATGCAGGTGTCCCAGACGGGCGAGACGCAGGGCTGCATTCGAATGGTGTCGACGTCCTCGATTTCGAATCGCGAAAACTCCTTGATTTCGCGCCAGGTCAGCGGATCGTCAGGGCCGTGGCCGAGGGCCATGAGCGCGAAAATGGAATTCATCATCGCGGGATAGATGGCGGCGAGGCCTTCGGTGCGCTCGAGGTGATGGAGCATCCAGGATTTTGCTTCGCGAATGGCGCGCTGGCGAAAGGGCTTCCAGGGAAGTTTTTCGTAGAGCTTCAGGGCGCGGTCAAGCGCCAGGAAAACGTTTTTCCAAGAGAAGAACTGTTTGCTCCAATCAAAGGCGGCGTCCTTGCGATTGGAATCCTTGAAAAGTTCATCGACCTGGGCGTGCGCTGGCAGGCGAAAATCCGGGCGCAGCGCGCAAAGGATGGCCATGGGAATGACGATGCCGCGCGTCCAGGAGGACATTTCATAGATGTTGATGTAGCACCAATTCGGAAGAAGCATCAGCTCGACGGGAATGGCGGGGACGAGTTCCCATCCGACGGCCCCGACGAGCGCGAGATAGAAGCGCACGTAAGAATTGGTGTGTTCTAAGCCGCCAAGGCGGTGCACAGTCTTGCGAGCCTGGACCATGTGGGTTGAGTCGGTGGAATCGCCGGCAAGTTTCAGGGCGAAATAGGCTTTGCAGGTGGCGTTCAGTTCCGAGGGGCCGCCGGGATAGATGCTCCAGCCGCCGTCCGGCAGTTGCCTGCCCCGAACATAATTCGCCAGCTTGGCAATGCGCTGCGGATCGGCTTTTCCCAAAACGTGGAGGTAATAGATGTAATCGGATTCGAGAGTAGTATCGGCTTCCAGCTCGCCCTGCCAATAGCCTTGATCGGCCTGGAGAGAAAGCAGGTGGTTTGCGCCGCGCTCAATGGACGTTTCCAGATGCTGGGCCCAGTTTTGCTGCTGCAATGGCACAGGCGCGGGCGAAACGGGAATTTCTTCTCCCATTCGAACGAATGAGGCCATGAACGCTCCCCCAGAGCGGAACTTCAAAGTGGCGCACTCGAAAGATCGGCCAGGCTCGCCCAAGAATCGCGTCAACTGCCGCGGTCCGTGCTACTTCACGGAAAAGGCTTCGCGACGGTTGCGTTCGAGTAACACCAGTACTATTAAATTATCGCCGCCTTCTTGTTGACGGTCAACGGATAAGATGCCATTTTGCCTCCCTGGCGATGTCAGATGGCAACGCGCGCTGGGGCCTCCAGAGCGCGCTGGACGAGCACGTGGAGGGGTTCGGGCAGGGGCTGGCCTTCGCGCTGCGTGACGGAGGGCTTTTCTTTGAGCAAGCGCGCCGGGAGCTTCATCCAGGCCGGTTCCGCCGCCTGTAGAACATCTCCGGTGCCGCGAAGAACGAGGGCATCGGCGCGGTCGAGGGCGGCGCGCGCTGAGTCCTTGAAATCTTCTTTTGCGGGATCGATGACTGCGAGGTAGAGGCTGGGCTTCAAGAATTGGAGTAAAGAGTTGCTCTCGACGATGAGCGCAGCGGGTTCGCCATGGGCTTGTTCCGGGGATTCGTGGAGGGCTTGACGGAGGAGCGGAAGCCCCTCGGCAAGGAAGCCCTGCTTTGTGCGCAGCCAAAAAGAGCGCCGCGCGCCCGCGGCGAGGAATCGAGAGCTGTCCGTGCCGGAGTCCGAGCGGGATTCCCAGCTGATGGCGCAGACGTGGTCTGTCGGCGCGCAATCGCAATTGTCGCCGTTCTGGGCGCATACGCCGTGGCCGTACTGCGTGATTTTACCGGCGATCCAATTCTCGTGGGGAAACGCGGAGATGATGTCGCACACGAGCTGGGTCTTGCCGATGCTTCGGGTGTGCCCGCCAACGACAATCACGCGCCACGCCGCTGAAGATTTTTCACTTGCTGGCAATTTTGGCCTCTAATTCTTTGATGCGGGCAGCCAACTCCGGCAGCCGCCCATACCACGCGAAGAGCTGCTTGAATTTTTCCAGCGAACGGGCCGGCGTTCCCCAAACGGTTTCGCGGGCGTAAATCGTTTTTCCACCGAGGACGCCACTTTGCCCGCCAATCACTGCGCCGTCTTCCAGTTTGCAGCGCTCTCCAAAACCGGCCTGCCCGCCGACGACGACGTGTTTCCCAAAAATGCAGGAGCCAGACAATCCTGCCTGCGCGGCGATCACCGTGTGCGCGCCGATCCGACAATTGTGCCCCACGTGCACGAGATTATCGAGCTTCACGCCTTCGGCGATGCGTGTATCATCGAGCGAGCCGCGATCGATGGTGGTGTTTGCGCCGATTTCCACGTCGTCGGCAATCTCCACGATCCCAGCCTGGGGAAATTTAAAATATTTCCCATCGCCCTGCGCGTATCCGAAACCATCGGCGCCAATCACTGCGCCGGAGTGAATTTCCACGCGATTTCCGATGCGGACTCCGCCGTAGAGAGTCACGCGCGGATGAATCCGGCAATTTTCACCGATCCAGGAACCAGCTCCGATGACAGAATGCGCTCCAATCTGCGTCCCAGCTCCGACGTGCGCGTCCTCTCCTATGACAGCATAAGGACCGATGCCCGCGCTTGGTGCAACGCGCGCCAGCGGCGCCACGATGGCTGTCGGATGAATTCCGGAGGCGATGGGGGGCCGCCCGAGCAGTAATTCCGCGGCTTTGGCGAAAGCGAATTTCGGCTCTGAACTGCGCAGAACGGTTTTTCCAGCAAGGGTTACGCCTTCTTGCGCAACTACGCAGAGTGCCGCGGATGCCGCTGCGCGCGCGGCATGTTTTGCGGCCTCGACGTAGATTAAATCGCGAGTCCCAGCCCGTTCGGGCGACGCGACGCCCGCCAGTTCCACGCCGCCGTCGCCTTCGAGCGTCGCGCCAATCAACGGGGCCAGTTCCTTCGCAGTTCTTGTCATCTTGGACCTCACGAAAAATCGTACAGCGGTGGTTCGCCTTTCGGGCGTGTGTTCCAGCGCCCGTGCACCCAAACCCACTGTTCCGGATACTTTCGAATGATGTCTTCAATCACCTTCGTGAATTTCTGTGTATTCTCCAAAACGTCCCGCTCGGTGTCTCCCGTTCGAATCAGCTCCACCGGCGGCTCAAATCGCAGCCGGTATTTTTGAATGCTCGCATCCCAGACCGCATAGCCCGGCACCACCGCCGCGTCGGTGTGCAGCGCCACGCGCGCAATTCCCGTGGAGGTGCTGGCTTGGGCTCCGAAAAAATCAACGAAGACGGCTTCTTCGGGCATGGTGTTCTGGTCCGCGAGGATTCCGACTGTTCCAGCGTCTTTCAGGACTTTCAGCATCACGCGCGCGGATTCATTCTTGAATATAGGCCGGTTGCCGGACAAGCAACGGTAGCCGTTCACCAAATCATCGATGCGCTTATTGTCCAGAGGCCGCGCCATGTAATGGAGAGGATACCCATAAACGGCATGGGCAAACGAGGAGAGCTCCCAGGCGCCAATGTGTCCGGTGAGAAAGAGCACACCTTTTCCCCGCCGCTGCCCTTCCAAGAAGTTCTCGTTGCCATCCAAGAGAACGAGCTGGTCGATGTTCTCTTTCGAATATTTTGGGAAGCGCGCGAACTCCGCGGCCATCCATCCCAGATTCCGTACCATGGCATGAATGACCGCGTTGCGTTGAGACTCGCTCCACTCGGGAAACGCGATTCTCAGGTTTGCTTCGGCCGTCTTCCGCAATCTGGGCGAGAGATCGTACAGAATCCTGGCCATTGCCGCGGCAACCGCGCGCGCAAGGGGCCTGGGCAGGAAGCCCAGCTTCTTAAGAAGCAGCCAGACCGCCGCGTATTCGAGCCAATCCTTCATCCCAAGCTAAATCCTTTCTAAAATCTCGCCGCGCGACAGTATGCCTGCTCGCTGGCTTGCCCGCCACTGCTCACAGTTCTGGGAGGCTCCAGTCTAAGCGGCGAAGAGAGGGTTCTAGTTCATGTTTAAAAGATTTGTGAGTCTGGCTGCCGTGTCGTCACTGTTGCTGCCGCAGGCGGCCTTGCACGCGGGACCGCTGCCGGGCCATGAGACCGTCAAAGTCGCCGAAGGCATCTACGCGTTCATCACCGCGGAGTCGAACAATGCCATCGTCAGCGGCAACTCCGTTGCAATCGTTGGAGACGACGGCGTCCTGGTGGTGGACTCGGGAAACTTTCCATCCGAGACGCGCAGGATCATCGCGGAGATCCGCCAGCTCACGCCACTTCCCGTGCGTTACCTGGTGCACACGCATTGGCACCGCGATCATACCGATGGTGACAGCGAATATCGCGGGGCCTTTCCGAACGTGGTGATCATCAGCACGCCGTACACGCGGAAAATGATTGGCGACGTCGCGATGAAAAATCTGGACCAAGAGATCAAGGAAGGCCCGGACTACGCGAGCTATTTGCGCAAAGTGGCGCAGGACGGGAAAGGCAGCTCGGGGAGAACGCTGACCGCCGAAGAGATAACTTACAGCAAGGAGTTCGCGGATAGCATCGAGGCGGCGGTCGCGGAATTCAAACAGGTGAAGCTGCTGCTGCCGGACGAGACGTTCGATCAAGAGATGGCCATCCATCTCGGCAAACGCGAAGTGCAGCTGAAGTTTCTGGGCCGTGGGAATACCGGGGGCGACGCGGTTATCTACGTTCCAGACGTCAAGGTCGTTATGGCGGGCGACCTTCTGGTGTATCCGACGCCGTTCGCGTTCGACTCGTATTTGACGGAGTGGATTCAGACGCTCGGCAAACTCAAGGCCATTGGCGCAACAACAATTATTCCCGGCCACGGGCCGGTACAGCACAACAACGATTACATTGATCTGATGAGCAGCCTTCTGCAGTCCGTCAACTCTCAGGTGCAGCAATCTGTGAAACAGAATCTGAGCCTCGACGACACGCGCAAGAAAGTGGACGTGGCGAGCCTTGAAAAACAGTTTGTGCGTGACAATCCAAACCGGCAGCGTAGTTTCGAGGCTTATTTTCTGGGCATAGCCGTGGAGCGGGCCTACAAAGAAGCCAAAGGTGGCGCAATGTAGGCTGCGTTTGGCGGTCGGCACCAAGCTGGAGATGTGCTGGAGATGTTCGGCTCGTTTTCGCCGCCATGCTAGACTCGGAAACCGTGGAAACGGTTTCCAGCGCTCCAGGCATTCCCGCAAAGAGCAGTCCTGCCGCGCGCATTGGATGGGCCGTCCTCATCCTCGTGACGCTTTACGTTTGCTACTTCAGCCATCTCGGCGCGATTGGTTTCGTGGGGCCGGACGAGCCGCGCTATGCGTGGATTGCGCGGGAGATGGCCGAGAGTGGCGATTGGGTGACGCCGCGGCTTTACGGAAAACCGTGGTTCGAAAAGCCTCCGCTCTTTTATTGGGGCGCGGCGCTGAGTTTCAAGTTGTTCGGCGTGAGTGAAGCGGCGGCGCGTTTGCCGAGCGCGATCTCCGCGCTACTCGCAACCCTAGCACTTGCCTGGCTGGCTCTGCGTTTGTATGGGGCTGAAACTGCGCGATGGCTGTTACTGCTACTTCCCACAACTGTCGGGATGATCGGCTTTTCGCACGCTGCCGCCACGGATATGCCTTTCGGCGCAATGCTCACGATTGCCATGGTTTGCGCGGCCGTGGCGTTGGGGCTGATCCGCGACGAAAATTCTCCAATCATTCCTCAGACACCCTGGCTCGCCCTCTTGCTCTTCGGTTTCTTCCTCGGGCTTGCTGTACTGGCAAAAGGCCCGGCGGCGATCATTCTTTCCGGCGGCGCTGTTTTTTTCTGGGCGGCCTTTACCAAGCGCTGGCGTGACGCCTTCCGTCTCCTTCATCCCGCTGCAATCGTGTCCTTTTGCATTACGGCCTTCCCCTGGTACATCTTGTGCGCTCGCCGCAACCCGGACTTTTTCCGTATCTTCATCATCGAGCACAATTTCAAACGCTACCTTACCCCCGAATTCCAGCACATTCAGCCGTTCTGGTTCTATATGCCGATATTGCTCCTAGCTCTGTTGCCGTGGACACCAATCTTTGCGGCAGTTGCCAACGACTTACGAAGATCCCCCCAGGTAGAATCTTGGCGATTGTCTCCGAGCCTGTTGTTCACTTGCTTGACAGCCTTTACGATCCTCTTCTTCAGCGCATCGAACTCGAAGCTACCTGGATACATCTTGCCGGCGATCCCCCCCCTCGGACTTCTTGTTTCGGAGAGTGTCTCGCTCCGCAGCCGAAGGATTGTTTCGGGGAGTCATTGGATTGGGATTACGAGCGGGACGACCTTGTTTATCATGGGTGCCTACTCTCAATTCCAAGCAGATACGATGCAGTTAACTCCCCCGGCCCTAGCCCTAGTTGGTGGCGGGCTTGTGAGCGCAGTGCTGGGCGGCCTGCGGAGACTTTCGGCGTCTTTGGCGCTCGGTACGCTGGCTGTGATCCTGACCATTCATCTGGCGCTTAGCGGTGCGGCTCGCCGGGAGATCGACTTAGCTGTCTCGGCTCGTCCTGCTCCTCAGATCGCGCAGGCGATCTGGAACAACTACTCCCCGGAACACTCTTCAACTTACAAGCTCAGAAGGTCATACCAATACAGCTTGAATTTTTATTTTCACCGAGAACTTCCGGAATGGTCAGTAGACCGTGTTCAATCCGGTTGGGTCTTTACTTCTGGAGGCGGAAGCAACGAGTTACGGCGGCTCGGCTTGCGATGCCCGTTCATCGGCTTTAACAGAGCTGTCACCGTCTGCGAGGATCTTGGATCAGTGAGCGGGCTTGCCGGTAGCGGGGAGCTTCAGCAGGAAAAATGAGACGATGCGGTTCTCGTACATGCGCTTGTCTTCGTCGTTCAAGCTGGCAAAGTTTCCGTGGGCGATGATGGCCTGCTCGCGTGGCTCGGGGGCTTTGATGAACATCTGCCGGGTGATCGAGGCAAGCTCCGGATCGTCGAGCGCCTGAATGAAGAGCGTCGGGACGCCGGCGAGCGTGATCAGTTTCCTAGAAAGCGGCGGATCATCGCGGTGCGCGTAATTCAGATATTCGAAACTCAGCTCCGCCGAGCGCACCATGAAGGGGAAACCGCCCAGTCCGTTACGCTCCACGCCCACTTTCACCATCTGTTTGGGTTCGTCATAAACGGAATCGAGCACCAGCGCACGAACGCGCTTGTCGCTTTCCGCTTCGCGCAGCGCGGCGTAAGCGCCGAGATTATAGCCCCAAACGCCGAAGCGCTCCGGGTCCACATCGTTTCGCGCGGCAAGGACATCAATGGCGGCGCGCAATTCGTCGGCTTCACGGTAGCCGAGGGTGGTGAGACCGGCGTTTCCGCCATGGGCGGCAAAATCAAACGCGAAAACATTGTACTGATGGTCCTGCAACGCGGAGACCAGCGTCAGCAGTTCGCCGCGGCTCGATTCATAGCCATGGCACAAAATAATCGTGGGAGCGCCGCGCAGACCGGGAAAAAACCAGCCTTCCCGCTTCCCCAGCCCGGGCACTTCGAACTCCACTGCGTCCGGCCGGCCGGGAAAACTGGCCATATTGATTTCGCTGCTGGTGCGCTGCGGCTTGACGATACGGTAAACGAGAAACCCGGCGATGGCCGTGGTAGCCAGCACGGCGAAAAACACTAGCGCCAAGAGCGCCATGAGGAGCTTGGTGTACCAACGGGTTGGATAGCGAAGCTCGAAAAGGATCTGCATTCGTCGTGTGCGTAAATGGGCTGGCGGGAGACGCCGCTTTTTTACTCCTCGGAAAAAAAGAACAACAATTTGCATCGTAGCATAGGGCGCCGAGCGCGGCCCCGGGCAGCGCTGCACTGTGTGTCGCATTTATATCGCCTGCGGACCGGCCATCGGCGCAAGCGCCGACCCGAATCGGCTATGATAGAACGCGCGCGGCAGGGGTCGCGCCGATTTCCTTCCGTCCATGAATATTGTCGATTTGCGACAGACCACGGTCCGGCAGATTGAGCCGCTTCTCGAAGAAGAAGCGCGTCACTGGCGTGACGAATTGCACTGGGACTACCGCAGCGCGCTGGAGCTGATCAAGCGGTTCCTGGACGCGCATGCGCTGGCTGGTTGCGTCGCGTTCGAAAACGGCTCGGCCGCGGGCTACTCGTTTTATGTACTCGAGGAGCAAAAGGGGCTGATTGGCGGGCTGTACGTATCGTCGAAATTTCCGCAGACGGTGATCGGACGGAGGCTACTCGAGGAAATGCTGGTCTCCATGCGAGCGCTTCCGCATCTGGCGCGGATCGAAGCTCAGTTGATGCCCTTCAGCGGGCCGGTGGACACTCCACTGCTCGACCAGGGATTCCGGCTGTACACACGCCAGTTCATGCTACAGGACCTGAACAAATTGCCGGAGGCCAAGCCGGGCGCTTCAAACGGGATGCGGCTGACGCGGTGGAACGACCGCTACTTCGAACCGTGCGCCAAGCTGATCTATCTGGCGTATGCAAACCACGTGGATGGGGAGATAAACGACCAGTATCGCAGCCGCAACGGGGCGCTGAAATTTTTGAAGAATATTATCTTGCTTCCAGGTTGCGGGCAATTTGTGCAGGGCGCTTCGTTTGTGCTGCATGAGCCTGGCAGCGATGACCTCGTCGCGGCGGTGCTGACCAGCGAGGTTTCTCCGGGTGTGGGGCACACCACACAGATCTGCGTGCTGCCCGGTTATCAGGGACACGGCCTCGGACGCATGCTGATGCAGACTTCGGCGGAGGCGCTGCACGCGATGAAATTCAGGGAATTAACACTGACAGTGACTTCGGAAAATCACACTGCCGTCCAGCTTTACGAGAAAATCGGGTTTCACACGATTAAGTCTTTTACCGCCGGAGTTTGGCCGCGATAGCGATGCAGTTTCCATCGAGAAGTTAATGCACGGGGGTCTGACTCGCCTTGCGCGCGGGCTCGAATTCGTCGCCGGGGAGCCAGCTGATGAGCTGGGGCAAAGCTGCGGCGCTGAAGCCGAGCATGAAACCGTATCTTGCGATCACGGCGTCGCCGGTGAAATCCATTTCCGGCTTGTACTCATCACTGGGCTGGTGATAGCGGTGGTCGGTGTAATCGCGGGCTTGCTCCTGGCCCCATTCCGCGGGATGGCCTGCGAACTTGATGCCTTCGTTGACAGAAAAAGAGGGGACACCTACGCGCGCAAGACTGAAATGATCGGAGCGGTAGAAATGTCCGGCTTCCGGGCGCGGGTCGGGCCGAATGGCCAGATTGAAATCCATCGCGGTGGCTTTTACCACGGGATAAAACGTCGTTCGTTCCGCGCCGCTGACTTCCACTTCCTCAGGCGTGCTCAGCGGCGGCACGGCGTCAAAATTCAAATCGATGGAGATTTTTCCCGGTGGCACGGGCGAATGTTTTCCGAGATATTCGGAGCCGAGCAGACCTTGCTCCTCGGCAGTGACTGACGCGAAGAGAATTGATCGCTGCGGCGCCACGGGCACTCCGGCCCACATGCGCGCGAGCTCCAGCAGGATCCCGCAGCCGGTGGCATTGTCGACGGCGCCGTTGTAAATCTTGTCACCGAGGAGACTCGGATCGATCCCCAGGTGATCGTAGTGCGCGGTGTACAGGACGGCCTCTTTCCCGAGCACGGGGTCGGCGCCGGGCAACATCGCCAGTACGTTTTTGGATACAAACGGTGTCAGCTTGCTGACGACGTGAGCCTTCAGATGGATCGGCAGCGTAAGCGGTTTGAAGTCCTTGCTCTGCGCGCGCTGATACATCTTCTCGAGATCAAGCCCGACCAGTCCGACAAGTTTTTGCGCCACTTCCAACTGAATCCACGAAGCCGCCTGCAGCTTCGGCGTATCGTCGCGCTTCAGATACGAGCGTTCGGTTCCCCAGGAATTGCGCACGACTTCCCAGCCGTAACTTGCGAGGTCGGTGCGATGAATAATCAGCGTGGCCACCGCGCCGCGCCGCGCGGTCTCTTCGAACTTGTAGGTCCAGCGCCCGTAATAGGTCAGCGCCGCGCCTTTAAAGAAATCGGGATCATCCGAACTTGGCTCGTTGACAAAGAGAAGCGCTACTTTCCCGTGCAGATCGACGGTCTTGTAATCGTCCCAGCCGTATTCCGGGGCCTTGATGCCGTAGCCCACGAACACGATCGGCGCATCGATGTCCGCGATCTCCGTCTGGCTCTCATTGTTGGTCACAAAATCGGTCAGATTTTTCGCTTCGAAAGATTTTCCATTTTCTGCCTTAAAGGCAAAGGCCGTGTCGGCAAGAGTTTTTACTCCGACCATGGGCACATTTTGAAAATAAGTTCCGTTATCGCCCGCCGGCTTCAAACCGTAGCTTTGGAATTGCTTGGCGATGTAATCCGCGGCGAGGTCACCGCCGGGCTGTCCCGTTCCACGCCCTTCGAGCTTGTCGCTGGAAAGATATTTCACGTGCTCACGAATTTTTTCTTTGTCAATGACGGGAGGAGCCGCTGGCTTCTTGCTTTGCGCCGCTGCGCGCTCGGTCGTTCTGGTAATGTAGACGAGCGCCAGCACCGCAGACAATCCGATCACCGCATATTTCTTCATGGAATCTCCCCAACCAGAGAAGGAATTACTTTTTGGCGCGGTCCTTGAGCAAATTCTTCAGCTCGCTCATGAACTCCTGCACATCCTTGAAGTCCATGTACACGGAGGCAAAGCGAACGTACGCAACTTTGTCCAGCTTTTTCAGACGGTGCATGATCATTTCGCCGATTTCCGTGGTGGTTAGTTCCCTTTCCGTGGCCTCGTGGACCACGGCTTCGATCTCGTCCACGATGGCTTCGAGCTTGGGCGTGGCCACCGGACGTTTCTCGCATGCTTTCAAAAGTCCCTGTAGGATTTTTTGCCGTTCGAAGCGTTCGCGACGGCCATCTTTTTTGATCACCATGTAAGGGATTTCGTCGATGCGCTCGTAGGTGGTAAAGCGCCGGCCGCACTTCAGGCATTCGCGGCGTCTGCGAATCGTATCGCCGCCGCGGCCTTCGCGCGAATCGATCACCTTGTCGTCCACATGCGCGCAAAAAGGGCACTTCACTGGGCTGATTCTCCTTGCCGAGCTGCGGCTTCGCTCTCTGCTTCTTTTTCTTGCTCGGCCATTTCGCGCAATTTCCCGAGCGAAAACCCTTCATGGATCAAGAGAGGCACGCCCGCCAGACTACACGCCGCAAACGTGATCAGCCATAACACAATCGAAGCAGCGGCTGCCGGCTCACTTTCTACTCCAAAAATCGCGGTATACGCAAGGAACGAAGCTACCTGCGAGCCACCGCCGACACCCGGGAGTTGTACGGCCGAACCTACCAGCGTAAAGGCCATCACTAGCATGGCGTCGCCCATGTCGATCTTGGCAAGCGCCCCGCCAAAACTGTGGGAAACCCAGAGATAAACCAGCAAGACGAGGAACCAGTGCGCCACGGAATAGGCAATCGACAACGCCAAATCTTTCCAGGATTGGATGGCCTGCACCCCTCGCGCAAATCCCAGAAGGATTCCCGCGAACTTCGCTCGCCATCCGCGGGACTTCAGCCATCCTTGAAGCCTGCGCTCCATATAGGCCGTGCCGTGCAAGCGCAAATACACGAGAAAGGCGACGGCTGCCACGACTCCGATAGCACAGAGCAATCCCGTGGTTCGTGCCGCGATTTCCAACTTAGTCGCCGCTCCACCTGAGTCCGCATTCGGCTTGAAAAGCAACAAGGCGATCGCGGCAATCACCGCCGCGCTTGCCAAATCGAAAATGCGCTCGAGCACGTAGATCCCAAACATCCCCGAAACCGGGAGTTTTTCTTTCCGCGCCAGCAAGAGCGGCCGCACCGGCTCGCCCGCACGTCCCAGCAAAAAGACCGCAGAGAATCCAGCTAGCGTCAAACCATAGATGGTTGCGAACCGCGATGGCCCAAGAGTTCGCTGAAAAACCTGCCATCGCAACGAACGAATGGCGTAACAGCCATAGATTGCAAGAACGGAGAGAATCAGAAGGACTGGATTTGCGTTGCGGACCGCTTGCAATAGTTTGGTTCCGCTGAAATCCCCGAGATGCAGCATCCCGCTCGAACGGTAAACGACAAACCCCAGCACCAGCAGCCCGATCAGGACGACAAGAAGTTTCCTCGACTTTGTTTGCATGCGCAGGTCAGCGTAGCGGGAGCGGTCACTCGACGTCAAGCTAAGTCATGAATTCTTATTGATTGTCTCTTCGCGCGGCGAAGTGCTGCGGGTCCCGCAGGAGCGCCACGGCCGCGCGGCCATAGCCACTCTCCACATTGCTCGCGTGAGCTTGGAATTCCGGCGCGAGGGCGCGGCGCAATTCCGGCAGGGCGTGAAAGGGCACGGACGGGTAGAGATGGTGCTCGAGATGGTAATTCACATTCGACCAGAGAAACTCCAGGGTGGGATGCGTGATGATGGACCGCGCATTCGTCCAAGCGCCGCCTTCGGTGACGTCGTGGTGCTCGGTCACGCTGCGCAGAACGGACGCGGCGTAGAGGCCGCTGAGCATCGGAGCAATCACAAAAATAAGGTAGCGCCTCCAGCCGAGCAAGACTGCAATTCCAAGATGTAGCGCCGCTCCGGCAAGCAGTTCGAGGACAATCCTTCGCCGAACAGCGGCGGGCGTTTGCGGACGCAACCCGTAGGCATTCACGCCGATTTGCGCGAAAGCAGGGATCAAGAAATAAGCCCAGCCGGGGACGCCGCGCACAACCCGGTTGAAAAACTGATACTCGGGGTCTTTCGCCGAATGCGCATGATGGTGATGATCGAGATGAAACCTGCGGTGCGCTTCCGCGGAGATTCCCGCCAGCGCCAGCGTGAACCAGGTGTAGAAATCGTTCACGCGCCGGTTCCTGGAAATGAGGTCATGCGTGCCTTCGTGGCCCTGTACCAGCAGATCGTGAAACGGTACGAAGCCAATCAGGAAGGCGATTCCGCAAGTGAGCCACCAGCGATGAAAGTAGATGGCCAATGCGGCTGCGCCAACCCAGAAAAGAAGGTCGAGAAGAATTCGAGGGATGGAGCGATAAGGACGAGCGCTCAAATTCTGAGCAAGAGTGTCAACCACTGGATCCGGTGTTAGAGCCATTTCGTTCCTATGCTTCTGCACGGCAAAGATCGCTATTCCGATTATTGCGCTTCTTTCCTCCAATGAATCAGAAACTCGAGGAAAAGCACCGCAAAGAGCAAGTCCACGACGGTCGGTACCGCGAGGCCCACGGGAATTGTCCCTGCGAGCGCGTGGCCGAAAAACAGAATGAACACGAGTATTTTTCCTACGACACCTAATTTCACGATGCCGTGGTTTTCGGAAAGTGCGCTGCTGACCCAGTAGTAGCCCAGGCCAAACAGAAACAGGCACGACGCAAGCAGCTGCAGGATGAGTGGATCGGTCGGGTTCGAAATTTCCATGCGCATTCGAAACTCCGCATTGGTCAAAAGAAAAAGAACGGCTCCCGCGGCGAACGCGTTCCACGCGGCGGCAGCAAGAAACATCCAGCGGTAGTAGCGCATGCGCGATTCCATAAGCGCGCCCTCGAGATTACTGGGCATCTTGGGCACCGATCGAGGCACCAAGAAATCGCAGGATTCGCGAACTCACTTCGCCGGCAAGATTCAAAGCCATCCAATGACCGGCTTCGGGAATCTCTTCGAGCTTTGCGCCCGGGACCATCGCGGCCAGGGTTTTCGCATGCGCGACTGGGAAATGTTTGTCATGGCCGCCCCACAAAAACAGCGACGGCGTTCGAATCGCGGGATAGAGCTGTTTCAGGCGCGGCAATGTGCCCTGATATCCGGCGCACATTCGGACGACAAAACGCCGCACTTCGGGCCGCTGAAAGCTGTCCCATAAATCACTTCGCAATTCCGGACTGAGTTTATAGCCCGCTGGAAGAAACGTTCGAATCGCGCGAAAAAAAACGGCGCGCGGAAACCGTTCGAGCAAGATGCGGTTCCAGCCGAACTTCCGGAGCAGAGCGATTTCCCAGGAAGTTTCTTCATCCCAGATCACCAGAGAATTCATCACTACCAGGTGGCTCAGGCGCTGGGGACACTCCGCGGCAAAAGCCAGCGCGGGCTGCCCACCCATGTCTTGCCCGACAAGGGCCGCACGCTGCACACCCCAGGCGTCCATCAGCGAGAGTAATCGCCGCGCCATGTCGAACGGTGTCGCTCCGCCGCGCCATGCGTCGCTACATCCCATTCCCGGCCAGTCAAACACGAACACTTCGAACTGCCCCGCGAGACGTGTGGCGACATCCGACCAAATCTGCAAATTGTCCGGATAGCCGTGGAGGAGAATTACCGCCGGTCCGCTACCGATACGCGCGACGCGCACCTTGCGACCGGCATGCGTCTCCATCGCTGTCTGCAACATCAGGACAAATCCTCACGAACGCAATCGGCGGCCAGTATTCCCGAGATGGCGCAAAAACTTACCCACTGTCCAGGGTGCGTGGCGCTGCCCGCCAAATAGAGACCACGCAAATCCGGACTGCGGTGCGGCAGGCGGCCTTCCCGCATGAACTTGGCGGTCATCACCGGATTCATGCTGTCCCGCGCGAGCGAATACTCCTGACCCCAGCCGGAGGGAGTCCGGGCGTGCAGGACGCGAAATTCTTCAATGCCTCCGCGCCACCAGTTTTCTTCCAGAAGCTTTTCCAAGTTCTCGAGCTGTCCTGCTTGGCCCAGCTTCTGGGCCGCCTGATAATCCATCGGCCCCAAGAGGCGCGCCGCGCACCATCCTTGGGAGATTGCTTCCGGATTCAGCACACCAGGGCGGATGAGCAAACGGCACCGCGCGTCTCCACCGGGCAGGAGAAACCGCAAATAAGGGGGCTGCATTTTGGCCTTTACCGCAAGATAGGCGCAGACTCCGGGCGATTGCAGCGGCAGCTTCTCGCATCGTGTGCGGCTGCGGCTCTTTTCCGCATCGAGTAAATCAAGGTAGGTGGCGATGCCGCAATCGGAGACCACCGCGTCAGCTGGGATCAACTCTCCCGTTTGCGTTTCGACTGCAGTAACCTTTCCATCGGCCGAAACGATTCGCCGCGCTTTGGCATTAAAGTGGAATTCAACACCCGCCTCTGCCGCAAATCTTGCCAGCAGTGCCGGTATGGCTCGGATGCCGTCCTTCGGATAAAAGCACCCGACGGAATGCACCAGAGCAGAGACAAACGCCAGCGGGCTCGGCGCCTCTTCCGGCCGCTGCCCGGCGACGTGTGTCCAGATCGAAAGCGCATTCACAACGGAAGGGGGCAATTTAGATTCGCGCAGGACAGACTGGAGAGAACGGAGAAGAAAGCCGGCGTGCCGCCATCTTCCTCCACCCAGCAGTGCTAAGGGACCCGGCGCAGTCCCGTAAAGCATCGGGCGCAGGGAAGCTTCAATCGCCCCGGTGCGCCTGACAAAACGCAGATACCGATTCCCGCTTCCCGGCCAGGTGCGGTCGAGTTCCGCGGCAGTTTTCGCGTCGCTGGAGTAGATGTTGACGGCAGGCTGACCCGGCGAATCGACGCTGTAAACATGTTCGATCGCGCGCAGTTCCAGGTGCTCGGTAAGCGCAATTCCCAGAGACTTGAAGGCCCATTCCAATCCTGGCCGATCCAGGAGGATGTACGGTCCGGCATCAAACGCAAAGCCTTCAAAGTTGCAACCGGAAGCCAAGCCTCCCGGTTCGGAGCGCGCTTCCAGAACAATCACGCGGTGTCCGGCGCGCACCAACCGCAGGGCCGCGGCGAGCCCACCCATTCCCGCACCGATAACAACAGTTGTTCCGGTCATGCCACGACACCCGGCTCAGGTGGCGCATCGGGTCTATTCGGAAAATGGAGCCCGAGCAAACGTCGGAGACCGCGGCGCAGAATTCGCCGAGCAAACGTCTCGCGTTGGAGTGGCGGAAACGCCTTCTCGTCCATCTCCGGAACAAACAAAGAGCCGCGCCCACTTCCGAAAACGTAAACTGGATAGGCAAGGAAACTGAGGAGCGTGGAGAATTCCGTGTCGTATGGCCCACGCCACTCGCGCAACGGCTGGTCTGTGCCGATGACCTCGATGCGGCCGCTGGGATCGCCAAACCAGTGGCAAGCCGCGCGCAGAATAATGCAGCGATTTGGCTCGCGCACGCCCATGTGCCGCGCGGCCACCAGGTCCAACGCTAACGCATCTTCGCTGGCATAAATCCTTCTAGGCGATTTTGGACGCGGACATCCCATGATCCCGACTAATCCGTCAGAAGCTTCATCGTAGGCATCGAGCAAAGCAAAATCCGGGGGAAACGCATCGAGGAGCGTCATCAGAGCCGTTTCACGATGCGCCTGGCGTTCCACAAACAAAAATTCGTCGCACCGGCCGCCCATCCATTCCAAATTCCCGATGGTTAAATAGGCCATCTCGACGGGATGGCTGCGCATCTTGCCAAAGGAAATCCTGAAATCGGCTTCTCTCCAGCTTTGCGAAATCGTGTTCTGCGCCATGCCGCGAAAATAGCTATGCGGCACCTGGTCTTTCGAAGCGTCGACGATCTCGAGCCCCGTTTCGCTCATGCCGAAGTAAGCCGCGACCTCCGGGACACCCCGTTTGGCAAAGAACTGGTCGTAAATGTTTGCCGATTCCATGAGGACCGCCCGGCTGTAACCGCGCTCGCGCAAGAACGCGGCCAGTTCGCGGAGGAGTTCAGCGTCGGTGATAATCGAGCGGTCTTTGGTGTGGTATCCAAGCATGAACGAGGGCTTGATCACCACGCGCAGTTCCTCGGCGCGCTTTCCTAACTGCGCGGCGCGCTCTTCCAGTTTTTGTGCAAGACCAGATTGGTCGAGCAGCCGGCGAAATACGCCGCACTTCTCTTCCTGGGGTTCCCCGGAATGTACCCAAACGCGCCCTCCGCTGCCAATCTTGTTCTGTGTCACAATCTTCCGCCGCAGACTTCGAGGCAAAAAATATTCGCCAACGTCGGCGATTTTCGCTGCCAGAGTTTCGTCCGTCTCACCTGGGGCCAGGCGGTTCTGGTCGTCGAGCGATTCAGCGAGGATCTCGAAAATCCGCGCGTGCCTTTTTTCGTCTTCGCATACGCGCACAAAATCGTCGGCAAGTTCGCGTCCCAGCTCGGGCGTTAGTTGCGCCAGGGCAATCATCCGCTCGTAACAGAGACTCGCGGTTTTCTCCGCGTCTACATTGAATTCGCAAAAATCCCGAAAGGGACCGTAGTTCAGGTACTTGCGAATATCCTCCGAAACTTTTCCGGTGACCGTACCCATCCAAGTGACCGCAGTCGCCGCCGCACGCGCAATCGGCGCGTGCTTCCAGGGGACGTGCTGCCGGACGGAGCCCGCCCAGCCGCCAAGCATGCCGCCGAACTGTTGCCTAAATGTTTTCACGCGCAAGAGCGGACTGCCCAGCTTGAGCAAGGCGCCGCGAATATAAATCGTGTGCATCTCCTCGTCGCGCCACGCCCAGATGAGTGCGTGGCTGATCAGCTCGCGCACGGGATCGCTCAAGGGCATGCCGCCGAGCCGTTTCGTCATCAACTCCTCGCGATAGCCGACAGTGACGAGCTCTTCGCGTTCCAGGGCCATCAGGCAGAGGCCAAGGAGCTCCTCGCGCGGGCGACCGACGTATTTCTCCTGCCAGCCCGCCAGCTCCCTGGTGAATTGGTCGTAGATCAATCCCACAGATGCCTCCCGGCATTCCCATCTACGCACGAGTTCTCGCGCGGGACAAGTCGCTGACTAAACACACGTACGCGATGAATCATCCATAATTTTCAGAGATTTCAACGACTTAGAGGGTGCTGCAAGGGTGGCTTGAGGGAGGCGAAGGGCCAAGGCCGTGGATGGCTTGTGTCCGGGCCTTGCGGTGAGTAAGATGCCCAGCAGAACGGTCGGCAGTAAGGCCAGAATCCAAGGGGAACATTTTGCTAGCAGTTTACGTTCCATAGTTGGCAGGCCGAGATGGACTGCCAGGCGGCTCTTTGAGAGAGGGGCCGGCTCGCAGACACGCCTTGCACCGTGGCAGGTTAAGAGGCTGAAGATACGTTGGAGCAGGATACCCAACTGGTCCAGCAATGCCTCCAGGGCGACGGGTCGGCCTGGGAGGAACTTGTGCGTCGCCATTCGCGCCGCATCTTTAACATTTGCTACAGGTTTACCGGAAACCGCACGGAATCCGAGGACCTGTCGCAGGATGTCTTCCTCCGGGTTTACCGCACACTGGCGAGTTATCGCTCTGCCCATGGCGGTTTCGCAACTTGGATGACTAGCGTGACGCGCAACCTGTTGATTGACCATTATCGTAGAACCAAGAGGGACCGCATTACCGATTCCCTCGACGACGCCATGCCTGCGGTGGAAAACAAGGCCTCCTCCGCGCGGCGCCCAGATGAGCAAGCACTTCTTGGCGAGTTGAGCGGCCAGGTGCAATCGGCGCTCAGGCGGCTTTCGCCAGAACTGCGCGAAGCGGTGATTTTGCGCGACTTGCAGCAACTGGACTACGCGGAGATCCAAACAGTATTGGCTGTGCCGGAAGGAACTGTGAAATCGAGAATCAATCGCGGACGTATCGAACTGGCTCGCGTCCTGCAGCAAATGGGAGTGCGGCCGTCATGAACGGATTCGTGATTTCGAAGCGAGCGCGGTGCATGGCATGAACTGGACTTGCGAACAAACCGAAGAGCGCCTGAGCGATTACTTCGACGGACTCCTCCAGCCCGCCGAGCAAACCGCTTTCGATCTCCACGTAAATACGTGCGAGCGCTGCACCCCGCTGGTCGCCAGCGTTTCGAATGTCCTGGGCACCCTGCACAAACTGGAGCCGGTCGAGCCTTCTCCGCAACTCGTCAATTCCATCCTGACCGCCACGCTCGGGCCGCAGAGCTGGCGCAACGCCAAGCGCTGGCTGCGCAATCTCCAATCGCCGCGTTTTGTGTACAGCGCGGTCTCCGTGGCGGCTACGCTCTTTGTCGTCCTGTGGGCTTTCGGGTTCTCCCTGCGGAAACCGAAGCTTGCGGACCTCGCACCGGCGACCATTTATCACAAGGCCGATAACCAGGTTCATCTGGTCTATGCGCGAACCACGAAATTTGTCGGCGACCTCCGCGTGGTTTACGAAATTCAATCGCGCCTGCGCCAGGACAACGAAATTCCGACTACCCCCGAGAGCACGATCCCGCAATCTGCTCCGGGCAAACAGCCGGGCCAAACCGATAGGACTGACCCCGCTTCGCCCCGGCAACAGAATCGCGCCGACGGCGTTCAGCGCAATCTTGAACTTCTTGCCGCGGAATTCCCCGTTCTAAGCGGCTCATTTGGTGAGAGGAGAATTCGATGAAGTGTGCCGTCCATTCTGAAGTGGACGCTGTCGGTTACTGTCGCAACTGTGGCAAGGCCATGTGCGCTGCTTGCACGCGCCCCGTGCGCGACGTTCTCTATTGCGAAGATTGCCTAGCCACCATCATGGGTATTCCGGGCGCAGTTCCCGCTGCCGCACCCGGCACTCCGGCATCCGCACCTGCGATTCTGCCGCCGCCCCTTCCCCCGCGCTCACAACACAACCCGGGCGTCGCTTTCCTTCTTGGTCTATGCCCCGGCCTCGGCGCGGTCTACAACGGCGAATACAACAAAGCTTTGATCCACGTCGTCGTTTTCGTAGCACTGATCGTCGGCGCCAGCAGTGATATTGATACGGGTCTCATGGTGATCCTGATTCTTGCCTCTATCGGGTTCTGCTTCTACATGGCGATAGACGCCATGCGCGTCGCCAAAGCCAAGAATCTTGGGGAAAATCCATCCGATGCTCTGGATTCGTGGACCAGGAATCGCCCCGTTGGCCCGATTCTATTGATCGGACTTGGAATTCTTTTCCTCTTGAACAATTTCGACTGGTTTTCTTTTCATCGCGTCGAGCGTTTCCTGTGGCCGCTGATTCTGATCGGCGTCGGCCTGATGTTATTTCGTAACCGCCTCGGCAACCGCTCCTAGGCCGTGGCGTTTTGGAGGATGAACTTCGATGAGTGATCGTTTCCGTTGCCCCTGCCGCCGCTGCACTATTCGCAGCCTGATGGGGCCTGCCATTCTTATCACGGTCGGCGTGCTCTTCCTGCTCGCCCAAACGCGTGGCGGCTACTTTTCGTTCGAAAATACCTTCCCGGTCATCCTTATCGTGATTGGCCTCGTGAGTCTGGCTTCCGCCCTGGCGCCCATGGACGGGCACGTGAGCGATGCCTACGCTCCCGTCCCGCCACCGGGTACGCCTAGCGCCGTTCAAAATCCGCCGCCGAATCCGTTGCCTGGCCAGGGTCAGGGGCAATAAATCCTTATGGCCAGAGACTACTCGCGCCGCAGTTCCCTTTTTCCCGGCCTGGCGCTGATCTGCGTCGGAGTGCTGTTGCTCCTCCACAATTATGGCGGCTATAGCATCGGCCAATTCCTGCATCGTTGGTGGCCGCTCCTGCTCATCTTCTGGGGTGCCATCAAGCTCTACGAGCGAACAGTCGCCAGCCGTTCCGGCGATCCAGGCTCTTCGCGCGTGACCGCCGGTGAAGTGCTTCTCGTTCTAGGGCTTCTCTCTCTTCTCGGCGTCGTCGTGGCCGTCGATTACGGCAAGGAACATCTGCCGGGCGGCAACTGGAGCAGTGGGATTGGCGACAAGTTTGATTTCCCCCTTGAAGCCGCGCCCAAAAGCGTTCCTACCGACGCGCGGATCACCATCCGGAATACCCGCGGCGACATCAGCGTGCATTCTTCTGAGGAACCTGAGATTCGCGTCTCCGGCAAGAAGAACGCCAAGGCCTGGAACGAAAACGACGCCCAGAAGCTTGCCGATCGCGCTTCCATCGAAATCGTGCAGAACGGCGATGGCTATGAAATCCAGCCTTCGGGGGCCGGTACTGGCGATTCACGTCTGAGCTTTGATCTCGAAGTCTCCGTTCCCAAAAAATCTTTGCTTACGATTCGCAATGAAAGGGGCGACATCACCGTCTCCGATATGGCTACTCCCGTCACCATCATCAGCGGCACGGGAGACATTGAAGTGCGCAACACCTCGGCCGATGTGTCGATTGATACGCGCAAAGGCGACGTCAAGGTCTCCGACACCAAGGGCAACGTGAAAATTGCCGGGCACGGCGGCGAAGTGACGGTAACCACCGCAACGGGCGGGCTGACTCTCGACGGCGAATTCTTTGGACCCATCACCGCGGATAAAGTAGCCAAGGGCGTGCGCTTCGTCTCCCAGCGGACGGATCTCACTCTTACTCAGCTCACCGGCCATCTGGAAACGAGCTCCGGCAATCTCGAAATCAGCGACGCGCCCGGCAGCCTGACCTTGCGCACAAATCGTTACGACATCTCTGCCGAGAACATCGGCGGCAAAGTAAAGATTGATAATCGCGATGGAAACGTGGAGGTGCGCTTCTCCACGCCGCCGAAAGAAGACGTCGAAATCACCAACGCTTCCGCTGGAATCAATCTGAGCCTTCCTGGATCTTCCAGCTTCGACATTGTTGCCGATTGCCACTCCGGCGACATCAATTCAGAATTTTCGGCGGATTCCCTGAAGAAGACTTCGACGGAGAACGCCGATTCTCACCTGGAAGGAAAATACGGGAGCGGCCGCGGGCCCAAAATCTCTTTGAAAACCAGCTATGGCTCCATCTCGTTGCGCCGGACGAGCTCCGATATGCCGGCCCCGCCGGTTCTACCTGCTCCCCCGCGGCCACCAAAGGCGCCCAAAACCTAAGCGCTTCACGATGGGCGTCGGACTCCTGCTCGTTGCAAATTATTAGAAAAGGTTGCGAAGCGGGGCTCAGTCCAGAAGGTCCACGTGGAAATGCCCGCCATCCGCTTGCGAATTCACAAAATCTTCCGAGTTCGCCCAGTCGCTGTACGGGCACAACGCGCTTCCCTTCCAGCCAGTCAATCGAATCTTCTTCTGCTCGGCGAGCAGCGTAAGCTGCTTCCGGATTCGGCGCTCCGGCACATTGTAGAACGCCGAAATCCTCCGCGTACTGATGCACGCCGATTTGTGGCCATTTCCCGCAAGCCGCAGGATTTCTTTCTGAACGAACTCGTCGGAGATCATTGGCGCTCCATGGAACAACCGGTGGCTGACATCTCGGGGCTAGAAGAAGCTCAAACGTCGGTTGTGGGATGAGCGGGGAGTATATGCTTCCGGAACGCGTTTGCCAAGCAATGTCATTGCCGCAAAACGACGGCGGGAATTCTGCTACCGGTCGGCCATCCGGTTCAGTTCTTCGAAGAATTTTGGGAAGGAGACGCCTGCGCAATCCGAATTCCGGATGACGGTATTTCCCTCCGCCCCCAGGGCCGCCACCGCAAACGCCATGGCTATCCGGTGATCTCCGCGCGGCTCGATTTCTGCTCCGCGCAATTTTCCCGCGCGCCGGCCCGCGACTTTCAATCCATCCGGCCGCTCTTCCACCGTGGCGCCCATACGGCGCAAATTTTCCGCCAGCGCTGCAATCCGGTCGCTTTCTTTGACGCGCAATTCCGCCGCGTCGCGAATCTCAATTCCCTCCTCGGTGTACGGTCCGAGCGCGGCGAGCATCGGCAACTCGTCGATCAACAACGGAATCTGCCGGCCCGCAATCGCGCCGCCTTTCAAGGAACTGCCTTTCACCGACAAATCGCCCACCAGCTCTCCCTGGGAGCTCTTCAGTCCCAGCATCTGAATCGATGCTCCCATCGAGGCAAACAAATCCAGAATGGCCGTGCGCGTCGGGTTCAATCCCACGTTGTGGATCAGGAGATTCGAATCCGGGAGCACTGATGCCGCCGCAATAAAAAAAACAGCCGACGACAAATCGCCGGGCACATCCAGGGGCTTGGCAATTAACTTGCCGCTTCCGTTTCCGCTGCCTAGGCCATGAATCCGGACGGTGCGGCCGTCTTTCTCAATTTGCGCGCCAAATTCCTCCAGCGCGAGCTCCGTGTGATCTCGCGTCCCGGCCGGTTCCGTCACGCTGGTCACGCCGTCGGCGAACAATCCGGCCAGCAGCACCGCCGACTTCACCTGCGCGCTGGCCATCGGCATCATGTAGTGCATGGCTTTCAGCCGGGACCCGCGTATCTCCAGCGGCGCAAAGTTATCCTCGCGGCCGCGAATGTCCGCGCCCATCTCTCGAAGCGGCCCGATCACCCGCCCCATGGGCCGCTTCTGCAGCGACTCGTCACCGGTCAGCTTCGACGTAAACGCTTGACCGGCCAATATTCCCGCCAGGAGCCGCATGGTCGTTCCCGAATTCCCCGCATCCAGCGCACGCCAACTGCTCTTCAACCCTCGCACACCGCTCCCTGTGACCTGCACCGTATCCTTGTCGATCTTTACTTCGGCGCCTAGCGCACGCATACAATCCAGCGTGCTATGGCAATCCGCCGCCGCCGAAAAATGACGCAGCTCGCTCGTGCCTTCGGCCAGCCCTGCCAGCATCGCGTAACGGTGCGATATGGACTTGTCTCCCGGCAGCTCCAGCCCACCGGTCAGGTACTTCGCAGGTTGAACGGTCTCTTTTTTCACGCGCCGATTTTACCATGCCGCTTCCAGCTTTCTCCGTGGCCTCTGTGCTCCGATCTCCGCCTTAGCTTCCTTTTCGAACCCCTTCCATACCTTCTCCTTCTCCCTGTTCCATCGGCCAGTTTTTTGCAGGGAACCACCTGTACCACGCCTCGAAATCTCAGGGCATCGGAATACGTATTATTGATTGAGGAGATTCTTCATGTCCGCGCGCAGCACTTTTATCCATCTAGCCACCAAAGCCGGCATTCTGTTCGGCGCACTTTTTCTCGTTAGCGTCCTGCTCGCCGCCATTCCCGGCCATCGCGCCCCCGCGCCGCAATCGCAAGGCTCACAGCAATCTTCCAGCTCGCAATCTCAGGAATCACCGGCCATGGACCACAGCAAAATGCCCGGAATGGACATGGACGACGCCAAAGCCAACGAAGCCCGCGCGGTTCACGACATGACGCCCGGGCGCATGGACGCGCACAACCTGCACATGCACATGACCGCGATGCGCACGGCGACGGCCGAAGACACCGCGCGCGCAAAAGAAGTCGTGGCGCAGCTTCGCGCCGGCCTGGAAAAATACAAGGACTACCACGTAGCCTTAAACGAGGGCTACAAAATCTTCCTGCCCAATATCCCGCAGCCCGAATATCATTTCACAAGTTATTACAACGGCTTCCTGGAAGCTTTTTCCTTCGATGCCTCGCGCCCGACTTCCCTGCTCTACAAGAAGACTCCCGGCGGCTACGAACTCGTCGGCGCCATGTACACCATGCCCAAGCGCGCCACGGAAGAGCAGCTTAACGCCCGCGTCCCGCTCAGCATTGCTATGTGGCACTTGCACACCAACCTCTGCATGCCGCCAAGAGGCCAGCTAGGCAAAGCGGACATGACTAAATTCGGCCTGAAAGGTTCCATCGCCACGGAGGAAGCCTGCGACGCCGCCAGCGGCCGCTTCCATCCCGTCATCTTTGGCTGGATGGTCCACGTCTACCCGTATGAAGACTCTCTCGACCAGATCTTCGCGATGCACCACCACATGGATTGATTCTTCTTCAATCGATCAAAGCGCAAGCGTTTTTGATTTCGCTGGTTAAATTAGGCGGTGAACTTCATATCCGATTCGAATCCGCTGCGGTAAGAGACCAGCTCACTCCACGCGCGCGTCGAACACTCCCGTCTCAATGACTCCCCCGCGTTTGATCTGCACAAAAATCCTGTAATCCCCCGCGCGCGGGAAACCGTACGGAAAGCTGACCTCCGCAGGGACTGAACTGCCCGGCGTCGGCATTGCCATTGGCATGCCCATCGCCATAACGCCAACTTGCAGTTCCCCTGCTTCGCCCGTATGCGCCGTTCGCGCCAACTCCATCGCCGCCATCGAAACCGAGCCCGCCGGATGCACGTGCGCAAAAATGCTCATGTCCTTGCTCACAAACTCCGCGTGCCCCGCCATCCCCATGTACGGTTCCATATCCTGCGCCGGCTTCCCGTCCTTGTCTTGCACGCTAAACTTGAAATTCATTGGCGTATTGGCCTTCAACGACCCGTTCCCACGCTCCCACACTATGCGTCCGCCATCGGCAAGCTGCGAGACGTTCGAATCTCCCGCCATCGCGGCGATTCCACTGCTGCTCCAGGACGAATCATCTCCCGCCAGCGCCTTACCCTGAATCTGCGGCAACTCCACGTTTCCTACCAGCGTCCACGGAAACCCGTGCTTATCCACGATGTCCGCAAAAACTTCGTACCTCCCCGCCGGCATGCTCGGCAAATCCTCCGCGAACGCGCCATCCGCCGTGCGCTGCGGATGCAAATGCCACATCTTTTCCAATCCCGGCGCGCTGATCAAAAACAGGTGCATCAAATGATTGTGGTCTGGAATCACATCCACCATTTTCACGCTCTTGGACCACTGCGCATCCTGTCCCTTCGCCCGAATCACCAGCCGATTTCCGTCTTCCAACTGCGTCTCCGCACTCGGCGGCTTATAAAAATTCACGCCGCGCTCGTAGTTGCCGGCTTCCGCGCCCCACCACGCTCTTCCCAAATACAAAATACCCGCCACCACAATCGCCGTAATCGCCATCACCACGCGGGCACGCCGCACGCGCACAGGCGCCGGCGTCTCACCCGGTTTTAGATTGCCTTCTCGCACCGCAGCTCCCGCGATAAAAATGATCCCGATCGCCAGGAACATCATCAGGAAAGCCAGCAATCCCCCGAGCGGTTTTTCCATTTTCAGGGTGCGCCGCGCAAACGCGGGCACCGGGACCGAGAGCTCTCCTTTGCCTTTTGCGCCATCCACCGTCACGCGAACCTTCAGCGCGCCATCTTCCATCAGCCAAAGGTTGCCGGTGAAAAACTGCGGATCTTCCTTGGATCGTTCGGCCACGTCGGGAGTAGGAAGGAGTTTGGACCCCGCACCGCTCAACCGCATCGGAACGATCTCCATCGTTCGAACGTCGTTGCCGGCGGCACGAATCTGGATCGCCGCCACGCCGGGGATCACCTGAGGCACTCGGACGGTCACAAAAAGATGGTACGGTCCCGCGTCACCCTCGCAATAGACATCCGAACTGCCGACGTGCGCGCTCAGGGACAGCGCGCCTGCGAGCACAAGCACCAGAACTGTAATGGAATAGCGCGCGCGGGGCCGCAGCGCCTTCATCGCTTCATCCGCCGCATCCAGTCCCCCCACGAGAATCCCAGCCGGGCCGTAATAATGGAAATCACCAGCGCCTCGGCGATCACTTTCCAAAACCCAAAGGCCGTTGGCTCTGCGATGTGAAACTTATAAGGGTCGTAGAGAACCCCTGCGGGATCAAAATACGCAAAATAACCCATGCCGAAGACCCAGTTCCGCGCCCCCGGGGACATCAGGAAATTCGCAAACGGCCATTCCGCCGCAAGAAAACTCAATACGAACAACGGCCCCGAGACCGCGGCCAGCTTCCATCTTCCCCACTGCTCCCTCTTGTTCCACAGCAGATCCAGCACGATTGCGGGCACAATCAGCAACAGCGGGAAGTGCAGCGGAACCAGATGAGTAATGTTTTGGTAGACCGGCCCCAGCTTCGGTTGCGCGGGAAACAGGGGCAGGATCCATTCGAACGCCAGTTGGATGGCCATGTAGGTTGCCGCGATCATGGTGCAAGCCCATCGCCGCCCCAATCCCCAAGACGTGCCGATCAGCATCGGAGGAAACCCAATAGCGATTGCCAGGTAACAAGCCGCGCTATGCAAGTTCACAGGCCACGTCGCATCCGTCAGCATCGTTCCCATCTGCACAACGCAATCCGCGCCCACAAATACGAAGAGCCACCCCAACGTTTGCCGCACGCCTTCGCTCGCGCGGCTCATCAACCCCGCCATTAACGCCAGCGCTCCCACTTTGATCGCAAACGATCCGAGCGACAGCAGCACGTGCGGCGGGCTCATAATCTTTACGTCCAGCCCGTACGCGTTGTGCCACCAGTTATCGAACGGCGCCGACGTCAGCATAGCCACGCAGCCCCACGTCGCGATGAACGCGCCCAGGGGCCCGCGAAATCCCCAGATCTTTACGGAGGCCTCTTGGGCCGCAGCATCTCCGCCAAATGTCGTCGCCAGAATCATGTAGCCGCACGCAATCCCCACCAGCACACCATTCAACTGGATCAGGATATGCGCCGGCGTCCAGAAGGTGTCCCGTCCGATTGACATGTGCCAGGAAATGTCCCAATGCCCGCCAACCATGCTGGAAAAAATTCCTGCAATGACGCACCAGATTGGCCACGGAATAGATTCCACGCTTGCGGCTGTGCGTTCGCTGAACCGCGCTTGTAGGGGTTGCCCTAGAGGAATAGTGTCTGCCATGGTTGCCAGCTCCTCACCGCCGTGGAAAATTCAAGCTTTGCTATCGATAGTTCCCGATGCTGGAAGTTTACACTGTTGCGTCGCGCGACGGGAATCTCGCGCGACAGCCCGGATGCCCCATGATACGGATGGGGCCATTGAGAATTGCGGGCCTAGTACGTCCAGACTGTTTCTCCTATTCCTTCGCCTCCGCTCGTTTGATTGCTTCCCCGTACCCCGCCGCGTATCATTACCGATTCATGCTTACGGCCCTGCCTCACCCGTCAACTTCCCGCCGCTCTGTTGCCTTGGCGCTCTTGGTGCTCTTGGTGCTCTTGGCCTTTCACGGCCTCGTGCCCGGCTTCGCCATCGCGCAGGAATCCAACGAAATCCTTCCCCTCAGCCAGGTTCGTGCGGGAATGCAGGGCTATGCCTACACTATCTTCGCTGGCGACCAGGTTGAAAAGTTCGACCTCGAAGTTCTGGGCGTCCTCGATAATTTTTTCGGCCCCAAGCAATCCATCATTCTCGTCCAGTTGAAGGGTCCCAAGGTCGAGCACACCGGGGTCGTTGCCGGAATGAGCGGAAGCCCCGTCTATCTCGACGGCAAACTCGCCGGCGCCTTGTCACTAAAACTCGGCATCTTCACCAAAGAGCCCATCGCAGGCGTCACGCCCATCGAATCCATCCTGAACCCGCCCACCCAGAGCGCTCCGGCGCAAGCCAGCAACCAGCAACTTTCGTTGCCAAGCGCATCCGTCACAAACACCGGCTTGCCTTTGGGCTCAACGCTCCAGCCCATTGAAACGCCTCTCGTCTTCTCCGGCTTTCAGCCTGCAGCCATTCAGCAGTTCGCCGGCCAGTTGCAAAGCTATGGCATGGTGGCCGCGCAGGGCGGCACCGCCTCGCCCCGCGCCGAAGATGCGCATCTTGCCGCAGGAGATATGGCCGGGATGGTTCTCGTTCAGGGCGACGCATCCATCAACGCCTCCTGCACCGTAACCGCGGTGCGCGCAGATCGCGTCTATCTCTGCGGCCATCCTTTCTTGAGCCTCGGCGACGTGCAACTTCCCATGGCGCGTAGCCGCGTTGTCACGACACTTTCCTCCGAGCTCGCTTCCACCAAAATCGTCAATGTCGGCGGCTCCATCGGCACGATCACCGGCGACCATCTCACCGCCGTCACTGGTAAGCTCGGCGCTTCTCCTTCCATGGTTCCGCTGGATCTGACTCTGCAGACCGCAGGCGGCACAAAAACACTTCACTTCGAAATCGTCAATCATCCCAAGCTCACACCCCTTCTTGTGGCCATCACCACTTTCAGTGGCCTCACCCAGAACTCCCTCTATGGCGAAGGCACCACGCTCCACCTTTCCGGCGAAATTCGACTGCAGGGTCACGCGCCCGTGCAGATGGAAAACACTTTTGCTCCAGGGGATTTCCTCTCTCCCGACGGCCTGCCAATCGCCCTCACCATGCAAAATGTTTTCATGCGTCTCTACAACAATACCTTCGAGCCGGCAAAAGTGGAGCGCATCTCGCTCCGCGTTGAATCCGTTCCCGGCCGCAAGTCGTTCACGATTGAGAGCGCCTGGCTTGAAAAAGGCGAAGCCGCTCCTGGCGAGACTCTTCGTGTCCGCGTTCTTCTTCGCCCCTACCGCGGCGTTGCGCGCGTGGAAGAGACCACCGTGCGCGTTCCCGAACAGATCGCGCGGGGATCCAATCTTCGTGTACTCGTCTGCGACGGCGATCTCCTCAATCGAGCCTCTCGCGGTTTTTCCTTTTCCGGCGCCGGCGGCGGGCCAGCCGGCCTCGATCAGCTCATCGCTCTTCTCAATCGCGAGCGCCGCAACGACCGCCTCTACGTGGGCCTCTTCGCGCCTTCACCCACTTTGCTTTGGGATGACAAGGAACTTCCCAACGTTCCGCTCTCTGAAATCAACGTCGTCGACGGCCGCCCAACTCCCGGAAGTGTCCAAGTTCTGCGCGAATCCTTGGCAGGCGAATCCTCCATCCCATTGGGAGGCCCCGTAACCGGCGTCATATCTTTGAATCTCCAAATCCGGTGAAAATTTCCATGCACAGCTTTCAGAAACATCAAGGCAGTGTCAGCACCCACCACTTTCTCCAAGCTGTTGTTTTTTCCTTACTTCTTTGTTCCATTGCTTCGTTACCTCTTCTCGCCGATCACGTCCGCCGCTGGCGGCAATCCACTTACGAAGAATTCCTGAAAGGCACTGCGCACGGTGTCGCCGTCCGCAGCGACGGCCGTCTCGAGCTCGCTCCTAAATTCACTCTGCTCGCCGATGCCGATGCTTCCTACCTCTGGTCAGTCCGCCTCGACTCCAAAGGCACGCTCTATGCCGCAGGCGGCTCACCAGCAAAAGTGTTTCGCTTCGATTCCAACGGCAAACCATCCGTGGTCTTTGATTCCACGGATCTCTCCGCGCAGGCCATCGCCTTTGATTCGAAGGGCACGCTCTATGTCGGCACTTCTCCAGATGGGAAGGTTTACAAAGTTTCTGCAAGCGGCGAAAAATCCGTCTTCTTCGATCCCAAATCAAAATATATCTGGGATCTCGGCTTCAGCATGGACGGCACCCTTTACGTCGCCACCGGTGACAAAGGCCAGGTCTTCGCTGTAACTCCCGACGGCAAGGGCGAACTTTTCTATTCCAGCGATGAAGCCCATATTCGCGTTCTCGCTTTCGACAACAAAGGCAATCTTCTGGCCGGCACCGAACCCAGCGGCCGCATCCTTCGCATCAGCCGCGCTTCAGGAAAATCCGCCGCTGAGGGTTTTGTCCTGTACGAAACTTCCAAGCGCGAAGTCACTGCTCTCGCCGTCTCCTCCGAAGGCGTTATCTACGCCGCGGCCATCGGTGAAAAACAGCGCAACACTGGCGCCGCCCCAACGACCGTCATCACCGGCCCGCAGGGGACCGCGACCATTAACACGGGTGGTGTGATCACTGGTGGGCAGGCGCAGCAGCTGACTTCCTTTGCTCCTTTTCCTCCGCTCCTCTCCAGCAGCATCTATCGGCTCAGCGCCGAGGGCGTTCCCGAAGAACTTTGGACTTCACGCGAAGATGTCGTCTATGCGCTGGGGCTTGCCTCCGATGGCCGCCTTCTCGCTGGAACAGGTAATAGTGGAGCTCTCCTCGCCATCGACCGCCGCGGCGTTTTCGCGCAGCTCGCGAAAGCCGGCTCCGCACAAATTACCGGCATCGCGCGCAACTCTGCCGGAAAAGCTTTCTTGTGCACCGCGAACCCGGGAAAGGTTTTTTCTGTCGGTCCCGAATACGCAGCCGAGGGAACTTACGAATCCCGCTCCTTTGATTCTCAACTTTTTTCGCAGTGGGGACGGCTCGAATGGTGGGGACCGCCGCCTGCCGATGGCGTAAAATCTGCCGCTCATTCGAATGAGCCCCGCCTCGAGTTTTTCGTGCGTAGCGGCAACACCGAAGATCCCGGCAAAGAATGGTCCCTGTGGTTCGGCCCGTACACGAAATCCGGCGCCGCCATGGAAGCGCCGCCCGCTCGTTTCGCCCAATGGAAAGCCATCATTCACGACGGCCGGCCAGGCGACGGCATTGACTGGGTCAGCCTCGCCTACCTCCCTCACAACGTCGCACCTGTGATTGACGGTATCGCGCTCCAGGATCCTGGCGTGCGCGTGCAGAGCCAGTTGAACATCTCCGTAGGTCAGCCAACTGCGGTAACTCTCAAAATGCCTCCATCAGCGAATCCCACCGGCGTGATCATTGCCCAGAGCGGAACACCGGCCAAATTCGAAGTGCCGCCGCAAGGCACCCTGCAAAAAGGCTATCAATCCGTCCTATGGAGCGCGCACGACGACAACGACGACGAGTTGCGCTACACCGTCTACTATCACGGCGAAAACGAACACGACTGGAAACTTTTGAAGAACAATCTCGACCAGAAATTCTATTCCTGGGATAGCACCACACTGCCCGACGGCGCCTACTACCTGAAAATTGTCGCCACCGACGCCCTTTCGAATCCGCCAGACCTCGCCCTAAAAACCGAACGCGAAAGCGAACGCTTCGAAATCGATAACACCCCTCCCGTCATCGACGGTTTGAAGGCAGGAGTGTCAATGGTTCAGTTCACCGCGCGTGACTCGGGGACCAGCATCGAGCGCGCCCAGTACAGCATCGATGGTGGCGATTGGACCCTTGTTTCCCCGATTGGCAGCATCAGCGATGCGTCGGAGGAAGGCTACGGATTTTCGATCAACGGGCTTGTACCGGGAGAACACACGATTGCCGTGCGCGCCTACGACCGCTTCGAAAACGTCGGCAGCGCCAAAATCACTTTCACCGTCCCACCCGCCAAACCCTGACGCGGATGCGGCCTGTACAGCCGATCAAGTGAACGTATTCTGGCCGCACTTCTCGGAAGCATTGCGAAGAACAAGCGTGAAAGCACGTGGCACTTTTCGAAGGCGGACTGATTTTCAGTTTGTTTTAACTGATCTCTGATCACTTCTTTTCAACTCACCCAGCGTTCCGTGGCCGGAACCGCCTGGAACTTCTCAATCTCCGCCCCAAACCCAATCCGCCCGTCGCCGTAAGGCTCGTTTCGAACGTGTACTACCCGCGCCGTGCACCTCATCTCCTGCGACTCATTCCCGGTCACTTCCGCCGGCATTCGAAGTGTGGCCTCGATTGGCATTCCCACCTGCAGCGGTGCCGACGACGCGAAGAAAAAGCCCCCCCGCGAAACATTCAAAGCTTCGGTAAAGTGCTCCGTCTTGTCCGAACTTACTCCCATCGCACGGAAGCGCAGCGGGGTGCGAAGACTGAAGCGCGTTAATTGGCGGCGTTCGGCAGGCTTCATTTTGACTCCCAGCGTTCAGAGAAAAGTCGCTTGCGGACTCTCTCTCGACAAAGGGGAGGGTGCTTGCAGCCTAACAGAGCCACCAACGCGGTCAAGTACCAAAGCCTGGATGGCCAATTGATACCAGTACCCGTCTCCCTTTTGGAGTGCGACAGCGTAGCTGCCGCTTTTCCTGCTGCGCATGGCTTCGCCATTCCATTCTGACCGCTGTATCACCCCTGACGACTCACGCTTCCGCATGCTATATTGCCTCTTTCGAAAGGACAAAAAACGCGCTAAACAAGAACACTAGTTCAAGCATTCCGAACCAAACCTGGTCCCATGAGCACAGCCCCACAGGTCGAGAACAGCTCCTTCCAACCGCCAAGTTGGAAAACAATCCTCGAAGCCCACGCGCGCATCGCGCCGCGCATTCACCGCACTCCTGTGCTGACTTCCGCATCAATCGATGCGATGACGGGCGCCCGGGTCTACTTCAAGTGTGACAATTTTCAAAAGACTGGTTCCTTCAAGATTCGCGGCGCAACCAACGCCATCTTTTCTCTTTCGAACGCAGAAGCCGGCCACGGCTTCGTCACACTTTCCAGCGGAAACCACGGCGCAGCCGTGGCGCGCGCGGCGGCATGGCGAGGCGTGCCCGCGTATATTGTGATGCCGAAGAACGCGCCTGCCGTGAAAGCGCGCGCGATCGAAGCCTACGGCGGACGCATTACTTTTTGCGAACCAAAAATGTCTTCGCGAGCTGAAGTTGCTGCGCGTGTTCAGGCGGAGACCGGTGCCTATCTGATTCATCCTTATGACGATGACCGCATCATCGCCGGGCAGGCCACGGCCGCAAAAGAACTACTAGAGGAAGTTGGCGATCTGAATGCCGTTTTTGCTCCGGTCAGCGGCGGCGGTCTGCTGAGTGGGACTTGTCTTGGCGCCAAGGGCATTCGAACAGACGTTCGAATCTTTGGGTGCGAACCCGAGCGCGCCGACGACGCTCACCGCTCGTTGACTACCGGCACGCTGCAATCGCTCGAATCGAGCGACACCATCGCGGACGGCCTTCGCGCTTCGCTCGCTCCGCGCACTTTCGCCATTCTGCGCAAAAATGTCGAGAGCATTCTGCTCGTCAGCGAAGAAGAAATTATTTCTACTGCGCGCCTGATCTGGGAGCGCATGAAAATCATTATTGAACCATCGAGCGCGGTGGCCGTTGCGCCGCTGCTGAAGCCCAGCATAGTCTCATCGCTGAATTTCATGAATCGCCCCGACGGGGGCGCTCCCAAACTCGGCGTGATTCTCTCTGGCGGAAACGTCGATCTTTCTTCCCTTCCCTGGATTCGCTAAGGCGTCAAAACGACAACTCTGAAGACCGGAACCATCTGAAGCGCGGCGCTCGCCTCCATGTTGTCCGGAGTATTCGGCGAAAAAAATGAGGAAGACCTGGCATCGAACTGGATCGAAAGCCGAACGCTTTCATCGGGAAGAACGCGGAACAAATTCTCAGCACTCTGAGGCGTTATTTTCACTTCTGGAGCTGCGCCGCCAAATTCCAGCGGCCGCACCGAGCCGTCGGCGAAAACGACACAGTTCCACCCCACATTGCCGCAGGCGTTGCGCTCCGGGATTGCTTCATCCGAGGATGGGTGTTGAGCCATCAGCAGCAGGCGAAGCTGGCGGTATTCTTCTGCGGGGATTGTCGCCGGAATATATTCGGCGCTCAGCGCCAAGAGATCCACTTGTGCAGGATGCGCTGCGAAAGCCGGAGCGAGTTGCTGCCAACCGGATGCAGCGTCGTCCGCGGCGCTGCTTGCGCGGGCGTCGATGGCACGAAGAGTGATGTAGATATGTTGGATTTCGCGAGGCGATGGCACTGACGCGAAGACGGCGGAAGATGTGGATGCGGCGGAGACGGAGGAGACGGATGCGGCGCCCATTTGCACAGTGACGTTGCCGGTGGCCGGCGTGAGCGGGCAAGAAGTGTTGCCAACGGCGACGCCGCTGCCGTTGCCGTTCCAGAAGCCGCTGTAGCAGGAATTGTTACAGCCGGAGAGGGTTGCGCAGAGGAGAAGCGCCGCGGGAAAAATGATTCGAATCACGCGGCATGGGGCTTGCCTTGTGGTCGGGGGTTGCATCGGGGGCCTCACTTCCGGGGACTGCGTAAGAATAGCACTTCCGAAATGCATCGCGTGGAGCGTCTATTTTTCTTTCAGCTTGAGCTTGCCATCGGCCTTATTGGATTCTAGGAATTCGCGGAGCTGGGGCGTGGCTTCCAGCAAGCGGATCCATTGTTCGTAGTAGAGCGTGACGGGAAAACGGCCGAGGCCGTAGACGCTGACGCCGCCTTTTTCGCCGACGCGAAATTCCAGCGAGCCGCCGCGGCGTCCGCCGGTCGCTTTTTCCATTTCCGCGAGTTTTGCTTTCAGCTCTTCGTAGGTTGGCTCGGCCATGGTGCATCTCCTCAGGTGGATGGGGTGGAGGCAGGATTATACAATGCGTTTCGATTTGACGGGGCGCGGGCTATACTCCTGCTCGCGAGTCCGCTTGAGGAAGGTGAGGCATGCCTGACGAGCAAAGCTGGATCGTGGACTGGGCCAATCTTCCGCCGGGGATTTCGGGCGTGTCGTTGTGGGCGGGGCTGCATGACGCACAAATCATCGCCATTCAATCCAATCTTTTGCACCGCACCGTTACGCTGAATCTGGAAATCGAGCATTTGCGGATTTTCTATGAACTGCCGCTGGACATGCAATTTCTGTTCCGGCTGGAGGGCGTGCAGTCCGCGCGTGTGCTGAAGTATTCCGTTTGGCCGGGAGCGTTCGCTGTGCCGTCGGGAACATCCAAAGAGGAAGAATCGCGGCTGGTAGCGGCGTACCAGACGAAGTGGCGGGAAGAATCGGTGAGCTGGGGCGATCTGGAAAAAGCGGTTACGACCGACCACAAACAGGTGATTGATATTTCGGATGCGACTCTGGCAAGGGGAGCGGACGGATCTGTGGCTTTGCGCATCGTGGGGCTTTTCAATTACACAACTTATCATGAGCTCCTGCTGCGTGCTGAGAGGCTGACGATTTTCAGAAGTGACGCCGGAGAGCTGGCGGTTACGGATTTGCTGAAGCTGGGTGAGGTGTATTGGGACGCGCTGGAACGCCAGAAAGATGAAGATTCCGCGGACGGGCATGGGGGCGAGGCTTAGTGAAGCTCTTCTTTCTTATCCTTGGGGACGACGGTGTTTCTCAAGCAGTTTGAGCACGCTATCGAGATCGGGATACCCGGCGCCAAAGCTCCGCGTGAACCAGTTCCCGCCGCGCTCCGCAATCCTCTCGCCGTCCGCAATCACCTCGAACTGGCCGGTCTTACCAGGCGTAATGACAGCGTCAACATCCAGGCGCTGCTTGATGAGGGCCACGAGACTCGTGACCTTGGCTTTGTTGTTCTGTCAAGTAGGACAGTGAACGATTTCGATCTTCATTTTGCTCACCCATCTGTTTCGTGTAGCGCCTGTGGCTCACGGTTCGTCGCGCTATGGGAATTGTAGATTAAGACGGCGATTCCGTATCAGGAATTCACGCATCATAATCGGGCCTGAAGTCCATTTGCCCGTGGGAGTAGGAGAAATGTCGGGTTGGAGACACAGCAACTTGCGCTAGTTTCGTTGCCATAGAACTCGTCAAATTCGTCGATTCAAAACGCGCGGGTCCGGCGCCAGGGTTTTCGCAAGAAGGAATGCGACCGTAGCATCGGGCTAAGACCAGGCATGTGGTGTAGAATCGCTCGCATGGCGATAGACAGATTGCAGGTGGCTCTTACGAAGGAGCTGGTGAACCAAATGCAGGAGAGCAAGAAGCGTTCGCGAGTCAGCAGACTAGCTGCAGCTATTTGTCTGTTCGTTTTGACGCTGATCCTGGCGCCGCTGGCGACGGGGAAGATGAATGTGGATTTTGATCCCAGCCTGGATTTTTCGAAGTACAAGACATTTGCGTATGTCGGCGGCGCGAATACGCTGGAGTTCCGGCAGCTGGATCCAAATCTCATCAGCGACCGTGTGCATGCAGGGGTGGCGCAGGCGTTGATCGCGCGCGGACTAAGGGAAGTAAAGCCCGATCAGCAGCCCGACCTGGTGGTGAGGTATTGGGCCAACAGCCAATCCCAGATGGTTTCCGCGGCTGCAGGAGCTTGGGGCGGATTCGGATTGTTCACGGGCAGCTATTGGGCCTATACCTACGACCTGATGTCGGCGGAAACCCGTCTGGACGCAACTCTAGTCATCGACCTGATCGATTTGAAGCGCAAGGACCTGGCGTGGCGCTTGTACGTGGAACAGAAAATCACCGATGACGATAGTATTTGGGGCAAAGTGTTGGGACAGATCTCGAAAGGTTTTGAGAGTTATCCGCCGTCGAAAAAAGAGATCGAAGAAAAGCGAGAGGAACGGGCCAAACACCCACCCAAGCCTGCGGCACAGTGACGTGATTGTACCCGCCGAGCGGACTTAGCACAGTCAATCAAAATACGAGCCTTCAACTTCGTCCCGCCTGACCTGTTGCCAGCAATGCAGTACTTCGACGGTTATAACTTTCATTGAGAGATAAGCGAGGTCTGCGCGAATCGTACAAGAGCCGTGAGAACTGCTGGCACAGTTATTGCGGTGGGAAGTGGACGATGAAGTCTGCGCTTACGGAAGTCGGTTTTCCGTCGCAAGTGGGGGGTGAATAGATCCAAGTCGAGACAATCTGAACCGCCTGTTTCTCGAGGTCGGGCTTTCCGGCGGTCATGGGTGTTGGGTTATGGACATGCCCATCTGATCCGATGGAGCCATGGACCTGGACGTCATACCACGGCCCTGGGCCTGCTGAGGGCGGTTGTGGAGCGGACTGAAGGATGGGGCGGCGATATTGGGTACAAGGGAGAATGGTGCGGGCATTCGGCGGTGTCAGGGCGGCCCAGTCGATCGGAGCTTCCATAATGGTGAACTTCTGATCGAGTTCCATGCGCAAAGTGCCGTTGACGTAGTGGCGCATGTGGGCAGGAAACAAAACGCCTTCAAACGAGAAATAATCAGTGTTCTCGATGAGATCTTCTCCCAGATGCCAGCGGACGATGGCGCCGAGTTCCTCGTCGAGGCAGATTTCGTTGGATTGCTGGGATCTCCCTTTCACAGTTTCGAATTGAATGCATTTGGCGCGGCGGCCAAAAAGCGTCGCTGGGGTGATGGAAGTAATCGTGTCGGACTCATCGAATCGCCCGTTGACCAACGGAGTCAGCCAGTGAACTTCCAAGGCTTCGATCGGCGGAGGGACGAATTCGCTCTGCACAATCTTGTCGGGTAAATGAATACTGATGGCGTTGTAGTCTCCGAAATGCGTTTCGTAGCGCTCGCTATCGATGGCGTAAATGACGTTGTAGGTGCCGTCCTTGGCAACGCCGTCGGGCGTATACGCGCGAAAAGTCACGTCCAGTTTGCGGTTGGGCAGAATATGGGTTGAACGGCTAACGGCATTAGAACGCTCCAAAAGGCGAACTGCTTCGACGCGAAGTGCCATATCCTGTGCGCGCAGGTGAATGGCCGAAGCAAACATGAGAACGGAAAACAGGCGAAGGGCGCGGAAGAACCGTGGCATAGTCCCTCCCGAGGGCGGCAAAAAGAGTATACGACAAACGACGTGACTGAAAATTAATTTCCGCAACGGGCAAAGCGTTTTGAGCGTGAGATCGCTGCCTGGCAAGCTGCTGGCTGGGCGCATCACGGGATACGACGCTTGTCGAGCCCCGCTTCACTTTGGCCCATTCGGTTTGAGAGTAGAGTGTTAGGACTCAACGCCGCAAGGCCATGTGCCGACAATTCCATCTGACATATTAGCAAGCAACGCTTCGGTAAGTATCTTCAGGGGATGGTGACGATCGCTGGATGAAGTTCCCAGTTTGTGGCCACCTGAGCGGAGCCGCGGGCGTGATCGAAATCCTGGAAGGCCATACCGAGAACCTCTACCGGCAAGGCCTGGGGGAGTTCTCCTCCAGTTTGTGAGTCGAGCTTAAAGCCATGCTTGGAGAGCTGGGTTTGCGCGTTCTGGCGCGCGCTGCAGAACTGACTGTCCACGGGAGTTTCCACAATTACCCTGGATGCGTTTTTGTCCGCGGTCATAGAAATCTCGAAGTGCACATCGCAGTCTGCGCCGTTAACGCTGGCTTCCTGCAGGAACGCGGTGGCCACGTGGAAAACCTGAAGTTCCCGCCCGGTTCGAGGTGCTTCGGGGAGGACGATGTCATCTTGCGTCCAACTGAGAATGGTATCCACCCCGATTTCCTGTGCGGCAATCACGGGTATCGAGACGTGTTTAGCGGTATGCCGGAAATCAAGAACGTCCGGCTCAAGTGGCAGGCATTTGCAGAGATCTTCGGGATTCGGCTGCAGCACGCCATAGTTGGTACCATTGCAGGCGACGCAAAGCAGAGCGAAGATTGCCAAGCCGCCAAAGCGGAGAATTTGGTTCAGGGGTCCAAACCTGATTTGCCGGGGGACCTGAATTCTCTTTTCCGGCGTCATGAGGGATGTGCTTCCTGGCCGTGTTCACCGGTTTCGAACTTCGACATGAAGCCGAATTCGCGAAGCCTTTTCATCAAGCCGGCGAGTCGTTGGCGATCTTCCTCGAGCACGGTTGTAAATTCCATCCCGAGTCCGCAACCTGGCTTTACATGGCGGACAATCGCTTCGGCGCGGATCTGTCCTTCTTCCACGAGAAAATGAAGTCTAGTGATCGAGCCGACAGGCTTGGACTCCAGCGTCAGAAGAAACATGCCGCTGGAGCTAAGATCCCGAACTCGCGAAGTATCGTCATATCCATACGCGCCCCAGCACACGAAGACGTCCGCTAGCGAATGAACACGCGAGCTAAACCTTCTTGAATGGGGGATCTGAGGGTTCATAACCAGCCAAAATAAAGCGTAAGTGCGCGTTGCGTAGGATTCTGTTCCCTTTTGGACACAAGGAGAAATCCTCATCTGCACGTAGAATCAAGAACTGCTAGCGGCACGGTGTCAGCTCTCTTGGCCCCCTGTAAAGTCTGACAGTGTTGTGGGAGGGTCCGGACACCAGCTGCAATGCATAGGTATAAGACTCCAAGTAGGATTGGCCGCAAGGAACTCGCGAGCAGAGGGAGAAATGTGACCGCCAGTGATGGAAATGAACAAGCCGGAGACTCGAACTTGCTGAACTCTTCCTCTACTCGTTCGCTGGTGGCAGGCGACCTTGCCGCGGTATTTCTGCCAGCCCATGGGATGCTGTGCGCTTCGCTGCGGCATCGGGGCCTGGAGATTTTGGGGCGAGTGGAAAACCTGGATAGTGTTGCGGCCCAAGGAAGTACAGCGGGAATACCGTTTTTGCATCCTTGGGCGAACCGGCTTGCAGGACTGAGCTATTCTGCGGCCGGAAAAAAAGTTGAGCTGGACGCGGGGTCGCCACTTTTACACTTTGACGCGCGTGGATTGCCGATACACGGAGTCCCATGGGCTTTGCTGAGTTGGGAAGTCATTGACGCCAAACAGGACGTATTGGTGGCAAGACTCGAGTGGGGCCGCAGTGAGTTGCTCGCTTTGTTCCCGTTCCGTCATCGCGTGGAAATGCGGGCAAGCGTACAGGCCGACGGCTTAACCGTGGAAACAACGCTCATCGCCAGTGCGGAGGGCCCTGTGCCGATAAGCTTCGGGTTTCATCCTTACTTCACCCTTCCAAAGCTCGCGCGGGCGAATTGGCAAGTAGAGATTCCCGCGATGCGGAAACTTTTGGCGGATTCTCGCGGGATTCCGACCGGCGCGGGAGAGTCGTACGACGGATACAGTGGACTTTTGGGCGAGCTTGGGTTCGATGATGGCTTTGCGCTGCTGGAAGAACAGGCCGCGTTCTCTGTCGCGGGAGCGGGCAGAAAGATTATCGTTCAGTTTCTTGAGGGCTATTCGAATGCACAAATCTACGCGCCGAGGGATAAGGATTACATCGCGCTTGAGCCGATGACGGCGCCGACGAATGCCCTGGCGAGCGGCAGCGGGCTGAGGCTCTTGGAACCGGGAGGCCGGCACCGCGCGGCGTTCCGCGTGCGCGTCGAGACAAACTCCTTAAACCAGGCGCTCTGACTCACTTCGCCGTGCTTCGCGTGAATCAATGAAACGAAGGGGCCAGCTGGGGCCACTCCTCGGTGAGCAACTGACCGGAAACATTTCGCCGTGGACCACGTATTCTATGGTGGGGGTGAACCATGTACTGCGACCGTTGTGGCTCCTCACTAAGCGCGGGCTCCCAGTTTTGTAGCGTGTGTGGCAAGGCGTTGACGCCGGGGCCGGTCGTGGGACCGGCTGGGACAGTCGTGGCAAGGGCCGTGCCGTCAGAAGCGCGCGTTCAGCGGCATATTCAGCTTGTGGCTGGGTTGTGGGCGGCGAATGGCATCCTCCGGCTAGTGGAAGTCTGCTGGATCCTGGTAGCTGGGCGGCTATTTTTTCCGTTTATGCGTGAGTGGGGTGGCACCAACGGGTGGCCGTTTGGACGATGGGGATTGGACTCGCTCATCTGGGGCGGTATCTATACCGCGGGAATCTTGATGGGCGTGCTGGGAGCGGCGCACCTGCTGCTGGCGTGGGGCCTGTTCGAACGGCAACCGTGGGCTCGTACGCTGGGAATCGTGGTGAGTTTTTTGGCACTGCTGCGGATGCCGTTCGGGACGGCGCTGGGGATCTACACGCTTTGGGTGCTGCTGCCAGAGAGTTCGGCGCGGGAATATGAGGTCATTTCGCGCGGTCGCGGGCAATTGAATTCGGTGCGAACTTCCTCGTAAAATTGAAGAGCTGGCCCACCGCGCTGGCTTATTTCCTGGACCGGCCGCGAACAACATGGACGATCAAAGAGATCACTGCGGCGACTAATAGCAGGTGAATCAGCAGACTCGCAACATGGTAAACCAGGAATCCTTCGGCCCAGAGCAAAAGCAAAACCATAAACAGAGCTAGATAGGCGCTGAATTTCATCGAATCCCTTCCCGGTACAAACTTTCGTCGAAGATGCGGGGTTACTCTATCATCTGTGGGAAGTTAGCCGCAGGATAGTCGGTAGAGCGGCACACTCTGGAAACCGGGCGCTCCACCGCCTCTTCGTGTTCGCTAAGAAGAACTTGGGCCAAGGAGGGAAACTTATTTGGCGGACTGGTGTTTGAACGTATGGCAGGTTTTGCGCGCAGAACGGAGCGTTATAAGACGGGCATCCTGTGATAGAAGGGTTGCCATCCAAAGGGGTTAAGCGAAGGGTGAGGATTAGAGGATCTGAAGGGTTGCAGGAGCTGAAGGAACCCAGGTCGAGGGAGATTGAGAACATGGTCAATCAGTCGAGAATCGCTAGGAATTCCAGAGAGAGTGGGTTTACAAGGGCCTCGAAGGGAGGCTCGATTTGGCGCGGAACAGTAGCATTGGCATTGGCGTTTTGCATGAGCGGCGTCGCGCAGGCGGGACAAGAGCAGCAGCAGGGGCAAAGCCAGGGGCAGCAACAGGATCAACAGCAGGGGCAGCAGGCGCAGGACAGGACACAAGCCGCCCCGATGCCCCGGCCAGTTTACCCCTCGCAAGACGCGGGCAAGCCACCATACGCGCAGGACCGGCAGATGCAGAGTGGACCAGCGGGTCCGAGTGGGCCGGGTCAGAACGCGCCGTATCCATCTCAGGGTAGCCAGGGCCAACGACTGGGTCAAAATTACCCCTATCCTCCCCAAGGCGGGCCAGGTGGGCAAGGCGACCAAGGAGCTCTTCCCGCTCAAGCGGCACAGTATGCGCAGCCGGTGCCGGCAACTTTGACCGTCCCTCCAGGCACGATCGTTTTCATTCGGACCGACAGTTACCTCTCCAGCGACAAAAGTAAGGTAGGGGACCCGTTCACGGGCACGCTCGAAAAACCAATCGTGGTGAACGGTTGGGTGGTGGCGCGGCGCGGGCAGGTGGTGTCGGGCGTGGTCAAAGAAGCGGTGCGCGCGGGGAAAGTAACCGGCGTTTCGAGATTGGGAGTTGAGATAACGGACGTGACGGCAGTGGATGGCCAGCAAGTTCCGGTGCTGACGGAACTGTGGAAGGGTTCGGCCGGCACATCGCACGGGCAGGACGCAGGGACGATTGCGACTACGACGGCAGTAGGAGCAGGGATCGGCGCGGCGGTGGGATGGGGAGTGGGCGCGGCGATCGGCGCTGGAGCCGGCGCAGTAGCGGGAATCGCAACGGTCTTGCTGACGCGCGGACACCCAACGGTTCTGCCTCCAGAGACGCCGCTGAGCTTCCGGCTAGTGGATCCGGTGAAAATTGACACCACGAAGAGTCAGCAAGCTTTCTTCCCTGTTTCCCAGGAAGACTTTGAGGGCGGGAGAATGGTCCGCCGCGGACCGCCGCCAGCGGGCGGGTATCCGGGTTACCCATGCGGGCCATATGCGCCTTGCTACGCTTATCCGGGTTATGGCTATCCGGGCTACCTGTACCCGGGTGTTGCGGTTGGTTTCTATGGATGGGGGCCGAGATACTACGGCGGGTATTATGGCGGGTATCGCGGTGGGTATTACGGCCGATACGGATACCATCGGTAATCGTTGCGGCGCGCTGCGCGGGCAGAAATGCGCTTTCGGCTGAAGGCAGCCAAGGAATCATTCTTTCTGCCTGGAATAAAAACGGCACGGTGACGGTCTGAAACTTCTAACAGGGTGTGTGCGCGGGATGTGGGTGGGCGTCAGTGTCCGCATGCGATAGGCTCCCTGAAAAGTTATCTCTTGTGCTAACCTCTAGGCGTTTTTACGGTGAACCGTTTACGGTCCTTGCCCTTGCCCGGGAAAAACCATTCGCAGAAGATCTCCCTCCGTGCGAATGGCGGGCGCCCTCCGACCGCACACGATTGCCGGGAGTCAAATCCAGTCGGTGGCGTGGGCGGACTATGAAATTCAGCACTGCTGTTATTTGCAAGACCCTTCTCTTCCTTGCGGCGCTATTCACACTTTCATGCTTGAGCCCTCAGGCTTCGGCACAAGGGAAACCACCGGCTGACAAGAAGGCCGCGCCCGCGGCGAAATTCCCTGCCGCCAAGAGGCAGGCGCCTGAACCATCTTCCGCGGAAGCGGATGCGGACTTCGAGAAAGCGTCGGATACGGACGCAGACGGGCAGGAAAAAGAGAAAGACCCCGCTAAAGCGACGAAGGTCGACAAAGACGGCCCCAATGCAATTCGCAAGCGTGACGAATGGTTTTACAAACAGCGCAGTTCCGCGAACGGCCGCATTCCCGCGGGAGTTAGAGCGAAGGCACTCGAGCACATGCAACGCCGGTTGGAGGCAGAGGGCAGGCTGGTGCGGCACCCGGACGGTTCTTTTGCGGAAGTGGCCCCACGGTCGACGGCGGTGACGCCGTTCACAACTCCCGTGACGAACACGTGGTCTTCAATTGGGCCTACTCCTACGGCGGGAGGATTCTTCAGCCCAGTGACGGGGCGCATCACGACGATTGCGATTGATCCGACCGACGCGACAGGAAATACGCTGCTCATCGGAGGGGCGTTGGGCGGAATATGGCGCTCGACTGACGCAGGAGCGTCGTGGACAGCAGAAGGCGATCAGGATCCATCTCTCGCCATGGGCTCCATCGCGTTCGCGCCGTCGAGTCCCGCCACCGTCTACGCGGGGACAGGAGAGCAGGCTTCGATTGGATTCGATATTTACTATGGCGCAGGAGTGCTGAAGTCCGCGAACGGAGGACTGACGTGGACGCAAACCTGCACAACAGGTAGCGCGACTTGCCCGTTCATCGGCCCGTACAGCAACGCAACTCCATTTGGTTTTTTTACATTGGGCGGAACACGCATCAGCTACATTGCGGTAAACCCAACGAATCCCGCGATGGTGCTTGTCGGAGCCCAAACGCAGTTCGCCGAGGGACCCACCGAAGGCGTTTATTGCTCGAGCGACAGCGGCGCCAACTGGAGTCTGGTGGCCTCGGCATCCGGAGAAATGTCTACCTTTGTGGGCTTCGCCTCACCGACGGTGGCGTTTGCAGCGCTTGGAAATCCCTTTGGCAGCACGACGGGGAAGAATGGAATTTATAAGTCAACGAACGCAAATAGTTGTGCGCTGACATTTACGGCGCTCGCGACCGGTTTGCCAACCGAGAGTACGATGGGCCGGATCGATCTGGGCATCTCGCCACTGTTCGCCACGGACAATACGGTTTACGCGTCTATCGCCGATGGCACCAACCAGTCGGAGCCAAACCTTGGCGTTTGGGTAACCACCAACGGTGGAACAAGCTGGACCCAGACGACTGCGCCCGATATTTGCCAGGCGCAATGCTGGTACGACAACGTAGTGAAAGTGGATCCAAACGGCGGCGCGCATGCCTTTTTTGGCGGCTCTGCCGTGAGCACGAATACTGGACCGCTCTGGGTGCAGCGTACCGCAAATACAGGAGCGACTTGGACTTCGGTGATCCCCGCTGTCACAGGAATACCCGGATTGCCCCACGTGGACAACCACGCGATGGCTTTCATCAAGTTGGCGAGCGGCAAAATACGCATGTACTTGGGCAATGACGGCGGAATCTGGCGCACCGACGACGCGGAAGCAGCCTCCGTGTCCTGGACGAATTTGAACAACACACCACTGACGCTGACGCAGTTTTATCCAGCGCTATCCATCCATCCTTCTTCGCAAGCGGTGGCCTTTGCGGGAGCGCAGGACAACGGAAGCCAAATCTATGAGGGTCCGCCAGGATTGGCCTGGATTGACAATGGTATCTGCGGCGATGGTACGGGGACAGCAATCGACAACGTGGTCCCGAGCACGGTTTACGTGGCCTGCAACGGACTCAATCTGGCGGTTTCGACGCAGAACGGAGCGCCGAACACTTTTCTCACGGCGGTCAACGGAATTAATCTGAATGACAACTCGAGTTTTGTGCCGCCGTTTGTAACCGACCCGAGCACGGCGAACGTCGTCTACGCCGGTTCGACGAAAGTCTATCAATCTGTGGACACTGGGAACGCGTGGACGGCTATTTCCGGCGACCTCGTGAACGGGGCGAACCAGGATGAACTGACGGCCCTCGTTGTTGCACCGGGTAACCCCAAGGTGGTGTATGCCGGAGCGGATACAGGTCAGATTTTCGTGGCCACCAACGTGACGCCTGGAGCTGGCACTTTCGCTGCGGTAACCGGACAGGCGAGCCTGCCGTTACGTCAAGTTTCCGCGATTGCAGTCGACGGCGCGGATGCAACGGGCAAGACAGCGTACGCGGCGTTCTCTGGATTCGCCTTTGCTTCAGATGTACTGGGCCATCTCTTCAAGACCACGGATGGGGGAGCGACCTGGAAAGACGTCAGCTGCACGGTGCTGAACTGCGCTACGCCGGCCGCGAGCGACCTGCCAAATTCACCGGTGAATGATGTGGTGATTGACCCGGATATCGCCGGAACCTTGTACGCGGCGACGGACATAGGAGTTTATCAAGGGACATGCACAACCACGTGCACCTGGTCTCCACTTAGCATGGGATTGCCACGCTCGGCGGTGCTTTCGCTGAAACTGCACCATGCGTCGCGCACCCTGCGCGCGGCCACGCATGGCCGTGGCGCGTGGGACATTGTGCTGAACAATTTCACGTTTCCGGGGCCGCACATTTCTTCGCTTGGGCGGGTTTCCGTGCCCGCCGGCATACTTGCGCCGTTTGTATTGACGGTCAATGGGAACGGGCTAGCTGGCGGAACGGTCAAGTGGAATGGTCTGACAACTGGCGTGACCCAAGGTGGCGGCACGGACACGCAATTGACCGCGACGATCGCGACTTCCCTGACAGGCGGAGGAGGAACGCCGCAAATCACGGTGACGACGGGGGCAGGGACGAGCAACGCGCTTACCTTCACGGTGCTTGGGGCGGCCCCGACGATTACGTCCGTGAGTCCGACGAGCAAACCGGTAAATTCGCCTGCGACGTTAATTACCGTAACGGGCACAGGATTTTCTTCTAATGCGACAGTTCTGATGAACCCTGATGTGGGCGGAACGGCGATTCCGACCACTTTCGTAAGTTCGACACAACTCACAGCGACAATTCCAGCGAGCTTCATGGCCAACTTTGGGAGCACGAATTCCGTGGGTGTGCAGAACCCTCCGCCCGGCGGCGGCACCACCGTTACGACTCAAACGGTGACCTTACCAACGTTTGTCGTGGTGGCTCCAGCACCGATTAACGACAACTTTGCGAATGCGATCAACATCACCACAAACACGTTTACTGACACACGCGATAGTTCGGGCGCGACGATGCAAACGAGTGATCCCATCCCGTCCTGCGCCCAAAATGTTCAGATTGGTTTCACGACAGGGACATCCAACACGATTTGGTATAAGTTCACGCCGGCATCCAACGGAACAATTACGGATGTGGACACGATTGGGAGCAGCTACGACAGCGTACTCTCGATTTGGACGGGGTCCTCTAGCAGCTTGACAGCGTTCGCCTGTAACGACGACATCGTCTCGGGCGTCGTTACGCAATCTCAATTGCAAAATCTTCCTGTAACTGCGGGGACGACCTACTTCATCATGGTCAGCTCCTTCGGGCCAGCTGATCCGAATCCGATCGCACTTGGCGGCGAAACCATTTTGAACTTCACTTTCGCCGGGGCAAGCAATCCGGCGCCGACGATCACGAGCTTGAACCCGGCTTCGGGACAGGTGGGAACGCCAGTTACGATCACGGGCACGAACTTTGGCGCAACCCAGGGAACGAGCACGGTCACGTTTAATGGGACAGCCGGAACACCGACAAGCTGGAGCGCGACGAGCCTCGTCGTGCCGGTGCCCACTGGCGCAACGACTGGACCTGTAATTGTGACGGTGGGTGGTGTAGCCAGCAACGGTGTCACCTTCACGGTGACTGCCGCAAATACGGGTACATTTTCCATCACTAGTACAGCCGTGACGGTCACTGCTGGGAGTAGCAGCACTTCCACAATTAAAGTGACGCCGAGCGGCACATTCAATACGGCACAGCAAGTGACGGTTACCTGCCCAGCTACAGGGGGAGTTGCCGTGGCCGGTGTCAGCTGTACGCCGCTGACCATCACGATTCCCACGGGCACCAATCCTGCACCCATCAGCATGCCGCTGACGATGAGCGTGACAGGGCCTTCATCGTCGTTGTCAGCTTCCTCTGCACCGGCTGAGCGTACCCTCTATGCGGCGGGCATCGTTCCGTCCAACCGCGGCAAGGGCTGGTGGATGCTGAGTGCCGGCGCGGGGCTGGCGGCGATGCTGTTGCTCTTTGTTCCCGGACGAAAGCGGTACCGCGCGGCCCTGGGGCTTGGCCTGGTGTGCGTGCTGAGCTTTGCGCTTGGTTGCGGCGGCGGAAGCGGCGGAGGTGGCGGGCCAGTTGCGACGACCACAAAGGTATCCGTGGCGAGCACAAAGGTACCAAGCGGGACGAACATCGCGTTTGCGATCTCCGTAACGGCTTCGGTGGGCGCAAATGGGCAGGTGCAACTCTTTGACGGTTCGACGGCGCTGGGCACGCCCGTCTCCGTGACCAACGGGTCGACGTCAATCAGTAATGCTTTGCCTGTGGGAACACACTCGATCAGTGCGCATTACCTTGGCGATTCGACCACGCAAGCGTCACAGAGCGGCGTGCTAAACGTAACTGTAACGGGAGGGCCCGTACAAATGTCTATCATGACAAATCCGGCTGCGACTCCAGCAGCGTCGCCGATTAACGTCACCATCAACTAATACAATCCGGCTCAACCGGCACAGCGGCCCCGAAGTTTTCGGGGCCGCTCTTTTTTTGGAAACGAGAATCTAACGCAGAAGCGCTGAGGACACAGAGACAGCACTGAGAAGAGGGCATGATGTCTTTTCTTCCGGCACCCAACTGCCGCCATATCGTGCCCCTACGTGGGCAAAGAGAAGAGAGAAGCATATCCCTCTGCGCTCGGGATGACGCGCGCTCGTCGGATGCGTCAGTTGACGTTAGGTGGAAAGAAAATGTTCCAAAACTGGGGGGCCGGAGAGAGGAATTCGATGGGCATGAGGGCGCCTTCCTGGTTGAGCTGGGAAGGGCGGACGACGTTGACTTCGACCTTTTGTTGGGTCTTGGGATTTTCGAGGATGAACTTGGTGCCCTGGGCAAAGCCCTCGGGAAGAATGATCATGGCGCCGGTGGCGCTGACGGTGTGGGTGAAGCCTTCGACGGCTTCGGCTTTACCGGTAACGTGAGCGAGGATGCGCATGCGCAGCAGGACGCGCTGGGCGCGGCGGCGTTCCTCGGCGGTGGGCTGCCGATTGAGCGCGGGACGGACGCCAGGCGTTTCCCCGGGCTTCGCGTAGGCCGAGGGTTTCACGTTCGGATTTGAAAGGCTTTTCACAGTTCCAATCCCCAAAAATCCATCTCTGGCGCGACAAGCTCGACGCCGTATTCCCAGCCGTCGGGGCGCGCATTGCCCTTCCAGACGATCACGGCAGCGTTGCTGGACTGCGTAGCGAGATTGGAAAGGGCCAGGCGGTGCTCCAGATTGAGAGATTGCTGGAGAACGACCATGCAGCCGTAGGGATTGACGATCCGGGTGTGGGCTTCGACCACGATGCGCTTGCCGGACTCATCGTCCCACTCGAGACGCACAGGAACGCGGGAATTCATGCGGCGGCCGCGACGCTTCTCGCGGTAATGAGCGCTGACCGTCTTGCTTTCGCGCAGCTTTAGCGACATGTTTCCCTCTAGAAGGCCATGCTAGAGTTGAGAGGAAAAACGGTCAATGGTACCAAAGCGGGTGCGCGCGAAAGAGTAGCTGTACGAAGGGACAGGTGAAAGCGAGTGCGGGACAGGGTGTGAAGAATCTGATCGTGAATGCGGACGACCTTTGCTGGACGCCGGGAGTGAACCGCGGGATCGTGGAGGCGTTTCGCAACGGCATCGTGACCAGCACTTCCCTGCTGGCAAATGGGGCGGCGTTTGCGGACGGCGTAAATGAGGCGAGGGCGGCGCGTGGGCTGGGAGTGGGGGTTCACTTGAACTTGAGCGACGGAGCGCCGGTGGCGGACCGAGAGACGGTGACAAGCCTCTTGAATGACGAAGGCTTGTTCGCGGGCGGCCCGCAGAGCTTGTTGCTGCGGCGCGCTCGCCGGGGGCTGGTGCTGCGTGAAGTGGAGGTAGAGTGGGAAGCGCAGATTGAGAAGGCGCGTGACGCGGGGATTGAGCCGACGCATCTGGACGGACACAAGCATGTGCACATGCTGCCGGGATTGTTTGAGATCGCGCTGCGGCTGGCGAAGCGGTACGGGATCGGGGCGATCCGGGTTTCGCTGGAGGCATCGAGCCTGCGGGCGGCGCTATCGGCCGGGGAAAAGCATCGAACCGGTGTGGTGATGAAACAGGGCGTACAAGCGCGGGGATTGAAGCTGCTGGCGCGGGATGCGCGGAAGCAAGCCGCGCGCGCGGGGATTGCGACGGCGGATTATTTCTGCGGGATTGCGCAGACCGGCGAATTGACGCGAGAAGGCATAACGCAATTCCTGAAGAGCCTGCCGATAGGCACGACGGAATTGATGTGCCACCCCGGATACGCGGATGCGGCGCTACAGAAAACGGCGACGCGGCTGCAGGATTCGCGGCAGACGGAGCTGGAGATCCTGACGGACACGGAAATTCGAAATCTTGTCGCATCACAGGGGATTCGCCTGATAGAATATGGCTTCGTCGCCCAGGAAGCTTAAAGAAGGCCACTCTGATAAAAATGGCAAGTGATTCGCCTGTCCGGTACTCGATCGTCGTTCCGTTCTTCAACGAACAGGAAAACATCCCATCTCTCTACATGAAACTGACCGAAGTGATGGACTCGATTGGCGAGCCGTTCGAACTGGTTTTCATTGACGATGGAAGCAAGGACGATTCGTTCAAGGTGCTTTCTGAGATTTTCGAGCACGATGGGCGCGTCAACCTGGTGCGGCTACGCAGGAATTTTGGGCAGACGGCGGCATTGAAGGCGGGGTTTGATTTTGCGCGCGGCGACGTGATTATTTCGATGGACGGAGACCTGCAGCACGATCCCGAAGAGATTCCGCGCTTTCTGGAGAAAATCGAAGAAGGATACGACTTGGTGAGCGGTTGGCGTGTGCAGCGGAGCGATCACTGGCTGATGCGGCAGTTTCCCAGCCGCGTGGCGAATTGGATGATGGCCAAGCTTTCTGGAATTGATCTGCACGATTTTGGGACGACGTTCAAGGCCTACCGCCGGGAAATCATCCAGGAAATTCAGTTGTATGGCGAACTGCACCGGTTCATCCCCGCTTTAGCGAGCTCCGCGGGCGCGCAGATCGCCGAAGTGCCGATTTCGAATATCAGCCGGAAGAATGGCAAATCGAATTATGGAATTGGAAGAACGATTCGCGTGCTGTTGGATCTGGTGATCGTAAAATTCCTGCTGGATTATTCGACGCGGCCGCTGCAGTTTTTCGGATTGCTGGGATTGGCCGGGGCAGGAATCGGCTTTGCGATCGCTACTTTCCTGGGCATCGATAAACTCTTGCACCATACGGATATGATGACCGAGCATGGTCCGCTGCTGCTCCTGTCCATCGCCATGTTCGTCAGCGGCATTCAATTTGTGTCCATGGGATTGCTTGGTGAGATCAGCGCCCGTACTTACTACGAATCACAGAACAAGCCGATTTACTCGCTGCGCGAAGTGAAAAGCCATCGCAAGGAGCTGGGCGGGGCAGCAGAGCAGTCGCGGCCATCCGGTTCTTCCGACCGTTAGCGGACACACAAGCTCACAGTTCAAATGACGAATCCTTCCGACGCCAGCATCACCAGCAACGGCACGAGTACGCGCAACGACACCAATTCTTCGACCGCACCGGGAGCAGATAGAGCGTCATCTCCTGCTGGGCCTTCTTCGGGCGCGCGCCCGCGAACTCTTTCCTACCTTGCCGCTATCTTTCTCTTTTGGGGCTTGATCTACATTCCCGGGCTGGCGTCGCCGCCGATGATGGACGATGTGGACTCCGAACACGCAGAAATCGCCCGCGAGATGTTGTCGCGGCACGATTTTGTGACCATGTATGTGAATGGCGTGCGTTACCTGGAGAAAGCGCCTCTGCCCTACTGGATCATCGCGGGTGTCTACAAGATTTTTGGCATCAACGAGTTTTCGGTGCGTTTGCCCCTGACACTTTTTGCGTTATTCACTTTTCTCGCGGTTTTCTGGCTCACGCGGGAGATTGCGGGCGAGAAGGCGGGATTCTTTTCGGCTCTGGCAATCGGGACCGCTATTGGGCCGTACATCTACACACGGTTTCTGATTCCCGACATCATGGTTTGTTTCTGGCTGACGATTACCATGCTTCTGTTCCTGAAAAGCCTCGACCAGGCCCAGCCTTCGCGATGGGTTTGCTGGTCCATCGGCGTCGCAACCGCCTTGAATGTACTGACCAAAGGATTGATCGGGGTGGTGTTCCCCGTGGCGATCCTGGGCGCGTACCTGCTCATCACGCGAAACCTTCGGCATCTGCTGCGCATGCGGCTTGTTTCCACGACGCTGGTGTTTTTGGTAGTGGCGGCTCCGTGGCATGTGCTGGCGACGATTCGAAATCCCCCGCGAGGAGAAGCCAAAGGGTTTTTCTGGTTTTTCTTCATCAACGACCAGATCTATCGGTATCTGAACATGCGGATCCCAAGGGACTACGACAAAGTTCCGTTTTTGGTGTTTTGGGGCCTGGTGCTGGTGTGGCTTTTCCCTTGGACCTTTTTTGTGCTGAAGGGCCTGGGGCAAGTGCCCGGGCGAGTCAGCAGCTGGCGCGAGCGTCTTGAAATCGAACCACGTGCGGCCCTTCTGATGGCGGTGTGGACTCTGTTCGTTCTGGTCTTTTTCAGTTTTTCGACCAGGCAGGAATATTACGTACTTCCTGTGCTGCCCGCGCTAGCCGTGCTGTGTGGCACGTGGCTCAGCCATGAGGAAGCTTCGCCGATCGGGAGCACGCTGCGGCGCAGCGGGTTGCGGATGTCGGCTGGCCTCATGGTGATTGGCATCATCGCGTTTATTGTGGCGATGTTTATTCTCGTGGTTACGCCGGCGGCGCCGGCCGACACGGACTTCGGCAACCTGCTGCAGAAAGCGCCGGGGATGTACAAACTCTCGATGGGGCATCTTTTTGACCTTACCGGAAGAGCAATGGGCGCGTTTCGATGGCCTCTGGTCGCTACGGGAATCGCTTTTCTGACAGGGACTTTTTTCTCGTGGTTTTTCCGGAAGCGTGGTTCGCCGCTGCGCTCGAACATCGCGCTGGCCACGATGATGGTGGTGCTCTTTTATGCTGTCCATGTTGCGCTGACAACGTTTTCGCCGGTGCTCGGTTCGAAGCCGCTCGCGGTGGCGATCGAGAAGGAATATCGGCCTGGGGACATGATCATTGTAGACGGGGCCTATTCGGCGGCTTCCAGTATTAATTTTTATACCGGAGTGCAGCTCCACATGCTCAACGGGCGATATAACGATTTGTGGTTCGGCTCGCTGTTTCCCGATTCGCCGCCGGTGTTTGAGGATGACGCTTCATTCGCGAAGCTCTGGCTTGGCCCGGGGAGGATCTTTTTTATTGCACGAAATGCCAAGAGCGTCGACAAGCTGAAACCATTGGCGGCACCGTATTACGAAGTGGCACGCTCGGGAGAAAAGGCCGTTTACAGCAATCGGCCGGCGAGCTAAGCGAGAATTTTTACGAGTGCGAAGTGGGGGGCCTGCCTAAGAAGACGGTCCCGACAAGCGCCCTGCGGACATGAGCTAAAAGCGCGGCAGTTCAGGAACGGAGAGAATCTGTGAATCGTGAACAGTTTTACGAAATGATGAGCGGCGAAGGCACGCTGGACTACGAATTGTATCTGAACACCAAGGCGCTCCTTTCCTGCCAGAGCAAGTATGAAGAGCTGTGCAATAGGGACGAGTTGCAGTTTCAACTAGTCCATCAGATTGAAGAGTTGTGGATGAAACTGATCGCTTACACGCTTCTGGATATTGACGATTACCTGCAGCAGGAAAATACCAACCGGGTGATCACCCTGTTCCGGCGCGTCCATATCACGCAGAAGATGATGATCGAGCAGATCGCGCTGCTGGAGACGATGTCTCCGAAAGAGTACCAGGAGATTCGAAAGCGTCTCGGCAACGGAAGCGGGCAGGAGTCGCCGGGCTTTCGCGTGCTGCTGAAGATGTACCAGCCGATCTGGAATTCGTTCAAGGAACACTATCTGGACAAACATGGGCTCACGGTAGAGAAGATTTATGACTCGGAATATGCGCACGGCGACGCCTACGTGGTAGCCGAGGCGCTTGCGGAGTTCGACGAGCTGTTTCAGAAATTCCGGTTCGAGCACATGCAACTGATCCATCGCACGATTGGATTCGCCGCGAAATCGCTGAAGGGCCGGCCAGTGGAGATTCTCGAAGATGGCATGCGGCAAAAGTTTTTCCCGGAGCTATGGGAGATTCGTGGGGAGATGACCGACAGGTGGGGCGCGGAGTACGGAGTGAAGAGAGATCCGCTGGGCGGGCTGCATTAGAGAGTGCGTAGAGATCAGCGATCAGTGATCAGTGATTGCCGGCTAGGGCGCGATATTCGCCGCGGAAGAAAAGCAGGGGTTCGCCATCGTGAACCGCGGCGGTTTCCACTTCCCCGATAAAAACCGTGTGATCGCCGGCAATGTGCGAATCCACAAGATTGCAGGTGAGGTGGAGGATCGCGCCTTCGAGAACAGGAATGCCGCCGGGCGTCCAGTGATAGCGAATGGCGAGGCGCTGCTCGGCTTCGGCGCTTTGCTCTCGCTTGGCGAAGTACTCGGAGATGGCTTCCTGCGTATCTTTCAAGACGCTGACGCCAAAACGCTTTTTCTTCTGCAGCAAGGGAAGCAATTTGGCCCGGTGGTCCACGCAGATCGCAATCAGCATGGGATGGAGCGAGACGGAAGTAAAGGAGTTGGCGGTCATGCCGTGCACGAGACCGGGCTCGCGCTCGACGGTGACCACGGTTACGCCGGTGGGAAATTGGCCGAGGGCTTTGCGAAATTCCAGAGCAGTGGGTGGAGGAGTGGTCATCTTTGGAATTTTTGAAGATACCATACTGGGTGGCGGGAAAGCGAAGCGGGACGGATTGACGGGAATCTTGAGAATGGATGAGCCAGTCGCGTGAAGAAGAATCAACGGAGCGAACCATTATGGCGCGAAAGATCGGGATTCTAGGTGGGACGGGAGCGGAAGGCTCTGGGCTGGCAAATCGCTGGGCGCGGGCCGGCGAGCATGTGCTGATTGGTTCACGCGATTCGGCGCGCGCACAAGAAACGGCGAAGCAGATTCGCGAACGTATGGGAGAGCCCACGCAGATCGAGGGGATGGACAATGCGTCCGCGGCTGCAGCGTGTGATGTTGCGGTTTTAACGGTTCCCTTCTCCGGTGCGGCGGCGTTGCTCAAGCAACTTAAAAGCGTTTGGAAGCCTGGAACGATTGTGATTGATACGACGGTGCCTCTTGCAGCCACGGTGGGTGGCGCGGCGACCCGGATGCTGGGCGTGTGGCAAGGCTCCGCGGCGGAGCAGACGAAGGAATTTCTCCCAGCCGGCATAAGCCTTGCGGCAGCGTTGCACAATCTCAGTGCGGAGTTACTGGCTGGGGATGGGGCAGTGGAGTGTGACGTCCTCGTATGTAGCGACGACGAGAAGGCCAAGCAAGTGGCATCCGAACTGGTGGGCAAGATTCCGGGTGCGCGCGCAGTGAACGGCGGAAAACTGGAGAACGCACGGATTGTGGAGTCGCTGACGGCGCTACTGATCGGGCTGAATATGCGTTACAGAGTTCATGGCACGGGCATTCGATTCACCGGGCTTCCCTTGAAATGAAGAACTGTCTTGCGCGCTGAGGCCGATTTATTGGCGCTTGCCTTGATGGGTTTTTGAAGATAAAAGTATGCATAAGTAATCTAGCGATGGCCGAAATTACAATTTGCATTTCAGATAAAACGTTAAGAATCGTGGGAATTGCTCTGGCCGCTGGTGTCCTGGTTTGGATCTCTGCGTCTTTGTGGGCTTCAGGTATTTTCACTCCAAAGTATAAATTGGTTGCTTACGTTTCGGAAGTGTCCGGCTTGGGCGTAGGGGCGAAAGTAACACTTGATGGACTTCCGATTGGGTCCGTGGTTGCCATAAAGCTTGCAGAAGGCTCGGCGAGCCCCGAACGAAGGATTCAATTGGTTTTGCGGATTAGTAAGCGCTATCAGGACGCGATTCGAAGTGACTCGGTTGCTACTGTGACGTCTGAAGGACTTTTGGGGAACCGATACGTAGCTATCCACCGGGGATTTAAGGGGGGCAGTGATAAACGCTAACGGCGAAATTCCAGCTGTGCCCACGAGGGAATTGACACTCAAGGAGTTCAGTAATTCTCTTGGGAAAATGGTGGACTGCTGGCAACTAGAAAAACCATCTACGGGAAGTAAAGCTCAAGCTACACCCGAAACGCCTCCCAAACCGCAACATTAAACAAACATACTTGCCAGGATTACCCCTAGAAGGGAAAGGAGGATGACAGAATGGCGCGGGCGAGTTTGCGCTTCTGCGCGAGGGTCTTCATCACCGTTGGGATGATGGCCACTTTCATGCCGAGCGCGGCGATGGCGGCGGATTGGGATTTGTCGACGGGATCGATGATGAAGGTGCCGGTGAAGTCGGCGTAGAGTTTGGCGACGCCGAGGGCGGTCGACTTGTGACCGAGCTGGGTGAGCATTTTGTCGGACGGGCCTTTGAGGGATTTTCCGCCGACGATAGGGCAGACGGCAAAAACCTTTTCTTTGTGAGCGCGTAATTGGTCGCGGACTCCTGAGACAGCGAGAATGGGGCCGATGCTGATCAGCGGATTGCTGGGGCAGATGATGATGCGGTCGGCGGCGGCGATCGCTTCGAGAACGCCGGGAGCTGGACGCGCGGATTCGACGCCGTCGAAGCGAATGGCGCGGACGACGGGTTCCGTGCGGCGTTTGACGAGGTATTCCTGAAAATGCAGCGGACCCTCATTCGAATCGATGATGGTCGGGACGGCGTCGTCGGACATCGGAAGAATAAGGGACTTCACTCCGAGGGCCGTTCGAATGGAGTCGGCGGCCTGCGACAACGATTTCCCTTCGGCGAGCATGGCGGTGCGGTGGATGTGGGTGGCGAGATCGCGATCGCCGAGATTAAACCAATTCGCGCGGCCATAAACGGCGAGGCGTTTTAGGGCGTGAAACGATTCGCCGCGAAATCCCCAGCCTTTCTTCGTATCGACAATTCCCGCCAGGGTGTAGGTGACAATGTCCAGGTCGGGTGAGATTTTCAGCCCGTGGAGCGTGATGTCGTCGCCCGTGTTGACGATGATGGTCAGGTCGCGCGGGTCCATGACTTCATAGAGGCCGAGGAGAAGTTTTGAGGCACCGACCCCGCCGGCGAGCGCTGTGATTTTGAGCTTTTTGCATGGCGACATAATGAAGATCAGATGCCAGCGAGACCGTCGCTACGCGGATATCCGCCCGCATCGGAGATGGCCTCGATACGGCTGCGAACGCACGGAGAAAGAAATCCTTCACGTCCGGCAAACTCGGGATAGATCGCCAGGCGTTCGCGCAAAGTGAAGCCGCGCGATTCGGTTTCCGACTGGAGGCGGGAAATTTGCGGCCAGGCGGCTTCGGGATTGATGAAATCCCGGGTGACCGGCGAGATACCTCCCCAATCGTTGATGCCGGCGTCGAGCAATCGAGGAAACTCGTTGTAGCTGAGATTGGGAGGAGCCTGGAGGTTCACTTGTGGGCCGAGGATGAGGCGGGCGAGTGCAATGGTGCGGAGCATGTCTTCAAGCGAAGGCTCAGGATGCGTGGCCATGGGAATTTCGGGTTTGGCGCGAAAATTCTGGATGATGACTTCCTGAATGTGGCCGTACTTTTCGTGAAGCGTTCGAATGGCGAAAAGTGAGACCATGCGCTCTTCCATGGTTTCGCCGATACCGATAAGAATTCCGGTGGTGAACGCGATGGAAAGCTTCCCTGCTTCCTCCATGGTGCGCAGCCGGAGCGCGGGCACTTTGTCGGGAGCGTTAGCGTGTGGCAAGCCATCGCGCATCAGTCGCGGACTTACGTTCTCGAGCATGAGGCCGACGCTGGCGTTCGAATCCTTCAGGCGCTCAAGAGCGGGGCGGTCCATGACGCCGGGATTGGAGTGCGGCAGCAGCCCGGTCTTTTCCAGAACCAGCTCTGACATGGCCGCAAGATAGTCGAGCGTGCGGGCAAAACCTTGTTTGCGAAGAAATTCGCGTGCCTCCGGAAAAATGCGTTCGGGCTGGTCGCCCAGGCTGAAGAGCGCTTCCTTGCAGCCGGCGCGGCGGCCTTGTTCGGCGAGCGCGAGAACTTCGTCGGGCGTCATGAAGTGCGCGCCAGGCTGTCCGGGATCTTTTCGAAAAGTGCAGTAGCTGCAGTAGTTACGGCACAGGGTGGTCAGCGGAATAAAAACTTTCTTCGAAAAGGTGATGACAGTTCCCTTGCCGCGGGCGCGAATTTCGGTGGCGGCGTTCAGCAGGTCCATCAGGGGCGCTTGCTCAGCGAGTAGCAACGCGCTAGGGCGATCGATGACGAGCCCTTCTCGAGCGCCGCTGAGGATATCTTCGATGCGAGGGTTCGAAGAAGGAGCCGAGCCCGATTCTGAAAGATGTACTTTCACAAATAACTTGCCACGAATTCCATGAAGAATTTATCACAGAGGTCACGTAGAACACAGACGGCACCGGGCAGATCAGCGGAAGAGATCCTCCGCGGGCGGGCGGATGATGCTGGCCGCCGGTTCGTGGCAAGGTTTGTAGCGGTAGCCTCGAATGAGCACGACCGGTGAACCTTTGGATTTGTCCATGAGAAGCCCCGCAGCGGCGGCGAGTTCATCGGCAACGGCGAGAATTGTGGCGGTCAAGAGTTTGCCGTGACGATCCAGCGTGCCGCGCAGGTCAGCCAGGACGGGCACGCCCGCGGCGCCGATGGCTACTTCCGTTAGCCCCAGTCGCCAGGGGCGCCCAAAGGTATCGCTGATAATGACGGCAATGCGCTTGCCTGTGCGCTTGCGAAGAGCGCCGGCGATTTTTTTCGCGGAGCGATCAGGATTTTTCGGGAGCAGCGTAACGACATCCTTGCCGCGCACATTCGAATGATCGACGCCCGCGTTGGCGCAGACGAAGCCGTGCCGGGTTTCGGTGATGAGCACATGATCGCTGCGGACAATACGCCGCGATTCGCGCAAAACGATTTCGATTGCGCGAGGATCTTTTTTCAGCCGCGCAGCGAGGGCGAGCGCTTTCGGTGAAGGCTTAACGCCCGCAAGTCGCACCAGGGCGCCTTCCGACTTGGAGACAATTTTCTGCGCGATGACCAGGATATCGCCGTCTTCGAATGGCGTGGCAGCTCGCCGCGCAGCGCCCGTAACCAGCTTGGCAAGATCATCGCCGTAGCGAATCTCCGGAAGTCCAGGAATTGAAAAAAGCCGCAATTCCGAAGCCGCAGGAATGTCCTTTGCAAGAGAACGGCGGGATTTCGATTTCTTCGCCATGAACGCGAAGAAGGAATCTTACTCGACACGACAGAACCTTTCACCAACGAAGATTCCGGCATGCTAAAAAATCAGCGGCGCACCTGAATCGGAACAGGTGCGCCGCCGTGATGCCATGTTGAGAAGAACGATTACTTGTGAGGTTTTTCGTCCTTTGCATCTTTAGCGGGCTTCGCCGGTTTGCTGGCCGGCTTTTCTTTCTGGTGCTCCTGCTGCTGCTTTTGCTGGAGTTGCTGCTGTTCCTGATTGTGTTTCTGCTCGAGCTGGTCCAATTGCTGCTGATGCTTCTGATTCAATTGCTGCTGTTTTGCTTCGTCGGCGCTTTTCTGTGCGTTCAAGCGATCCTTCTGCTGTTGTTGCTCGACCTTCTGGCGCTCCTGATCCTGTTGCTGATGGAGTTGCTGCAATTCTTGCTGATGTTTCTGATCGAGCTGTGGGTTGGCGGGGGCGTTCGAATTCGCGGGCCGCGCGGTAGGCGGACGGTCGCCGTACGCCTTTTGGTTGGCGTTCGGGTTGGCATTGGGGTTGACATTATTAGCGGGTGCATTCACCGGCTTGACGCCTTGCACCGGTTGAGCGGCGTTATTGGGCGCGCCGGGACGATTCGAATTGCCGGTTTGGGGCTGACCGACGGTTTTATTGGCCTGCGCGTTTTGCGGCGTAGCCGGTTTCGCCGGAGGAGCGATCTTCACATTCGGATGCACCTGGGCAGCTTGCGGCTGGATCTGCTGCACCTGTGACGTCGAAAGTGGTCTCCCGCCATTCGCCTGGATAGCTTCCTGGCGTTTCGCGAACGGCACTGGAGGCGGCGGCGGAGCGGTCTTCGCCACCACGGCGCGGCCCTGCAACGCCGCGGGCGGCTGCTTAGCTGCCTGTGCTCCTGAGCCCAAGACAGCCTGTCTGGAGGGCGCGACCGCTGGAGTCGTAGCCGCAACGGGTGCGGTGGCAATTTCCCTCGCGTTTACAGAAACGCTATTCTTGGAAACGGATTGCGCGGACGTAAATGCTTGTGGAGTCGTGGCCGCGACTGCGCCGGGGACGCTCTGGTTCATGTAATGCTGGTTGTTCACGGTCACATTGTTGTTGGTAACGTTGGTGGTCTTGTTGATGACCGTGGTGTTGTAATAGTTGTTGACGACGGTGGTGTTCACCGTGGTGTTTGAAACGTTTACGTTGTTCACGTAAGTGCGGCTCACCGGATAAGACGGCACGTAGACTTCGCGCGGTCCCAAGGGGAACCAGCCGACGCTGACGCCGGCAGCAAAACCGCCTCCGACGCCAATTCCGACAGCAAAATGCGGCCCGCCAACCCAGGCGACCAGCGCAGGCGCATAGACTGGACGCACATAGGCGACGCCTACAACGGCGACTGGCCGAGGCGCGCACGGCACCCAGCCCCAAACTCCACCGACAGTTATCCAGCGGCCGTAGTGAAAGGGAGCGAAGCCCCAAGGCGCATCATCCACCCACGTGTAACCCCATGGCGCGATGTAGGCCCAATGACCGTAGTGATAGGGAGCCCAACCGACCACAGAAACGTGCGGAAACCAGACCGTGCCGTATTCCGGCACTGGCCGCCAGCCTCCGTAATCGTCGAGGTCTTCATAGCCGATGGCGTCGGTCGAAACATATTTTGCAGAAACGGAATGATCAATGCGGTGGTCACGCTCGGCGCACCAATCGTCAAAATCTTCGTCGTCGCCGCCGTAGCTCTGGACGTCGGCGTCGAGCTGATCGGTGCCGATGAAGGTGCCGGCCTCACCCGGATGAACGGTGTAGGCCGAGCCGCCGCCGGTGACTTCGCCTTGGCCATCGCGGACCACGACCACGGTGGTATCGCCGGCTTCGTTTACGCTGATCTTGTAGTTTCCGGTGCGCAGGATGGAAAAGGCCAGGTTGGGTGTATCTACTTCAAAAGTTTCATCGTCACCAAGACTCCGGACGCGGATGTTCAGCGTGCCTTCGGTAACGCGGATCTGAGTGATATTGTCGGTCAAATTCAGGAACGAAAAACCCGTGGTGCTTCCCAGGCGGATAACCGCGGATCCGATATTCAATTCGGAGCGCGCATCGGTGTCGTTCCAGAGTTTATCGCCGGTGGTCATGGGGCGATTCACGACGGCGGAAACCCAGTCTTCCGTGCCCGCGGGTTCGAAGGACACCGCGCCACGGGTGAAAGCAAGCCGCGCGACGCGGCTCGGAGGGTCATCATCATCGGCGGCGGCGCGCTGTGGTGCGAGAAAACTCACCGCGAGCGCGATGGCGAGCAGGCCCACAAATTTCCGAGCGTATTTTCTCATAGCGGATTTTCTCTCCTGAACCGAAAGCGGTGCATATGCCTTTGCATCGCAGACTAGCATTCCGTTGTATGCAACGAACGTCCTATTTGGAACAGTAACATCCTGCCTCAGCCGTGCCTCTATCAGGCTATTTCTGCATGTCGAAACAGGAAATGCCTGGAATAGAACGCTCTGATTTATTTAACACCCCTGCGCAGAAAGAGTTTCTTTGTGTGCGGTGGCAAGGACTTTGCATTAGCAGCGAACGGGGGGCGGAACTCTGAAGGATCGAGAATAAGGCGCGAGAGATTCCCAGGCACTGGATTCAAGATTAACAATGGAAATGCAAATTGTCCGCCGAAATAAATAAAGCAAGCCCGTCCAGGTCATCCGGACGGGCTCGCCTGCCGCCAAAGGCGATTAACGGTGGCCGTGAGAGCCGCCTCCGCCGCCATGAGAAGCACCGCCTCCACCGCCGCCGTGAGGAGCACCCCCGCCACCACCGCCGTGCGAAGCTCCACCTCCACCACCGCCGTGAGGACTGCCACCGCCGCTGGAACCTCGGCTCGGCCCACTATTGGAACGCGAGGGAGCCGGATAGCTGCGGCTCGGAGGAGAGTAAGTCCTTGGCGCCGGGGAGGATCGCGCGGGTGGGGGGTTATACGCGCGCTGTTGCGGTGAATTGCCGCCGTTGTTGTAAGACGGTGACGTCCGCTGCGGCGGCGAATAGGAGCGATTGCCGCCTGTTGACGCGTTTACGCCAGGTTGCGATGAACCAGCCCAAGGCGGACGGTCGGAGCGGTTGACTTGCGCCGTTTGTGAAGAGCCATTCGATGGGCGATCTGAACTGCCGAAGCCCGCGGGCGCATTGCCATGATCCGTAGTATTGCCCTGGGCGGCCCAAACGCGCGCAGTGGATCCGTTGGTCGAGCGTTGCTGTGGCGCGTTGTTTGCTCCACCGGTCGTTGTGCGAGCGTTGCCCGACATCGTTGAGGCCGGACGGCTCTGCGAAAGTTCGCGCTGGCGTGAATTCATCGTGTTATTGCTTCCAGCGCTCGTTCCGGGAGAATTGCCGGTGCGGCCTGTCGTGAGCGCGGTGGTATTCAAGGTATGGACCGGCAAATGGGAGGCCGCACCCGCTGGAGTTGTGCGGGCCATCACAGGGCGATTTTGCACATTCGTCGGCGGGCGAGATACGTGTCCACCGGCGTTGGCTGCGCCGATATAGCTTTGCCTATTCGGCGTGAACGAAGCGCTGTTGCTGACTTGCGCGCCCTTCAAGGAAGCTTCCGTGAGGTGGGCAGCGCCGCGATTAACCGCCTGGCCGTTAACAAAGGTGTTCCGAGAGGTTGCCGTCACAGCGTTGGTGTTGTGCGCGTAGGCGTAGTTAAAGCCATGAGAGTTGTTGATGACATTCACGTTGTGAATCGTGGTGTTGTGAATGTTGACGTTGGTGACGTAGCGGTTGCTAGCATGATACCAAGGACGATACGGTTCGCCGAAACCCAGCGGGAACCAGCCAACTCCAATACCAAATCCAAATCCGCCGCCCACGAAGCCGACAAAAGCAGGTCCATAAATCGGGCGGCCATAGTAGGGACCTGGGCACCAGCCCCATCTGCTGCCGATATAAGCCCAGCGACCGTAATGGTAAGGAGCAAAACCCCAGGGTGAATAATCAACCCACGTCCAGCCCCAGGGGCCGACCCAATTCCAGTATCCGTAACTATAGGGAGCCCACCCGGGGTCTACCGCATTGGGATACCAAACATTTCCGTAGTCGGGTTCCTGATTCCAGCTACCGTTCTGGTCCAAGTCACTGTAGCCATCCATGTCACGCGAAACGTATTTGGCGGAAACGGAATTGTCTTCCTTGGCGTCGCGCTCTGCGGCCCAGCGGTCCAGGCCGTCGGGTGCCGGGGCAGGCTGAAAGTTGGACTGGATATTGTCTGTACCGGTGAATTCCGCTTGCTCGCCGGCCCGAACCGGATACGTCTTGGTGCCCGCAGTGACTTCGCCTTCACCAGCGATCACAGTGATGCGGGTAGCATCGCCGTTCTCACTGACGTCGACCCGAAAGTCGCCTGCCTGTTTGACAGTGAAAGCAAGGTTAGGAGTGTCCAGTTCGCACAATTCGCCCTGTTGCAGCGCTCGCACGCGAAAATTGATGCTGCCTTCCGCGAGCCGCATTTGGGTAATACCAGCGTCCAGATTCAAGAACGAGAGTGCGGTCATGCTGCCAAGATGGATAGCTACCTGGCCAGCCTGCAGTTCGGCACGGGAATCTTTGTCAGCCCAAAGCTTGTCGCCGATGGTCACTGGACGGTTCTTGGCCGCGCTGCCCCAGTCTCCTTCCCCTCCAGGCTGCATGGAGACGGTACCGTCGATATAACTGATGCGCGCAACGCGAGTGGGTGGATCCTGCTGCTCGTCATCCGCTTGGGCTTTTGGAGCCACCAAGAAAAGAAGACCAGCCACCGACAACAAAAGCGAGGCGTTACGAATCAACGCCGAAAGCCCAAATTTCCTCGTGCCATTCAATGTCGTCTTGTTCATGATGGGCCTCTGTCCGCGGCCTGGACGCTGGCAGCCTTACGGTTACCAGAATACGCGTTCCAGCTGCTCGGAGCTATCTTCTTATAACTCCTGTAGCGTAGAACCCCAAAGTGGAAAAGAAGTTGCTGAGGAGTGGGTTCCTGCTTTCGGTTGCCGCGCAAGTTCCATTTCGTTAACCTTTTATTATGTTTGGGTTACAGGTGTCTTTTCGCGGCATTGCCTACACAGACTCGGTCACCGTTCTGCACTTGGAACCGAACACTGATGGGGTCACGGTGAACTCAGACTGCGAGGGTGTTCGGCAGTTCGCTCAGTCGTTCGAATTGTCACAAATCAGAGCGATCTAGCCAAACCGCCGATCTGATAGCCCACGCCACGAATGGTTCGAATGAGTGTGCGATCCGAACCGAAGTCCACTTTTCGTCGAAGATAATTGATGTAGACGTCGACGACGTTGGTCATGGTGTCCAGATTGAGTTTCCAGACTTCTGCGATGATTGCCGCGCGGGAAACGGGCCGCCCTTCGTTGCGCATGAGAAGTTCGAGGAGAGCGAATTCCTTGGGACTCAGCGCTAGTTCGTGGCCGCCTCGCCGGACGGCGTGGGCCATGCGGTCGAGTTGGAGATCCTCGATTTGCAGAACGGCGCGCTGCGAGCGGCTGCCCCTGCGCAGGACGGCGCGAATACGCGCGGAGAGTTCGCTGAAGTCGAAGGGCTTGGCGACGTAATCATCCGCGCCGGCATCGAGGCCGCGGACGCGCTCCTCGACTTTGTTGGCACCGGTCACAATGAGGACAGGCAAGTCTGGCTTTTTGGAACGAATAACACGCAAGACATCCAGTCCCTGGGCCCCCGGCAGAGTCAAATCCAGAAGCACAAGATCGTACGATTGATCGGAGGCCAGTTGCTGGGCCGCGATTCCATCGGAAACTACTTGTACGGAAAACTGTTCCTGCTGCAGTGCTGGCAGAGAAAATCCGCCAGCGGCGCGTCATCTTCGGCGACAAGAATGCGCATGTGCCCACACAAACCACGTAGATTTTGGAAGGGGTGAATCCAATCTGGATTCACCGCAGTGGTGTGTCAAGGAGATGAGAAAAAATGGTTGCCGAAAGAACGCCACCGCAGCAGGCCGGGAAAGAGTGTGCTTAAATATGGAGAATATCCGGCCCGACGGAGGATGCCCATGAATCGCAGACTTATATCTTTGACGACTTTTTTCTGTTGCACAGCAATACTCACGGCCGGTTGCGGAAAGACAGCCGATCAGCAAGCGAGCCCCGATGCGAACTCTGCTGCAAATTCTTCTCCCTCGATGGCGGAGTCAGCGAAATCAGCGGTCAAAAAGATCATCGAGCCCAAGCCGCTGGTAGTTCCCGCTGACACCGTACTGACCGTTGTGCTGGATCAAACGCTAAGCACGAAGACTACGAAGTCTGGGGACAGATTTTCAGCCACGGTGCAGGCTCCCGTGGTCGTGAACGAGAAAGTTGCTATTCCCAAGGACGCGCGCGCCCACGGAATCGTTAATGATGCAAAGGCTGCGGGCCGGTTCAAGGGCGGAGCTGTGCTGGCACTCGCGCTGACCAGCGTCACCGTGGACGGCCAGGACTACGCGATCCAGACTTCCGCTCCCACCATGGCCAGCAAAGGCAAAGGCAAGCGCACGGCGGTCATGGTTGGCGGTGGCGCAGGCGGCGGAGCGCTGATCGGCGGTTTGGTCGGCGGCGGCAAAGGCGCTGCCATCGGTGGCTTGGTCGGCGCTGCGGCGGGCGCCGGGGGTGCCGGGTTAACAGGCAACCGGGACATTACCTTGGGCTCGGAGTCGACACTCAATTTCAAGTTGTTTCAGCCTGTTGAGATCAAACAGAAATAACCAAGAATCCTGGACGCCCTGCCGAACTGCAACAACCCCGCAGGGCGTTTTGTCCCTATGAGATAAGATAGTGGAGGGATTCGAAGGACAACCATGGAAAATGCGTATATCTGCGACGCCATTCGAACGCCCATCGGCCGGTATGGCGGGACGCTGGCGGCGATTCGAACAGATGATCTGGCCGCGATTCCGATCAAGGCGCTGATGGAGCGCAACGCGCGCATCGACTGGGGCGCCGTTGACGACGTAATTTACGGCTGCGCGAACCAAGCGGGAGAAGACAATCGCAACGTGGGCCGCATGGCGCTGCTGCTGGCCGGTTTACCCAAGGAGGTGCCCGGCACGACGGTGAACCGTCTCTGCGGATCCAGCATGGACGCGGTGGCAACCGCCGCGCGCGCCATCAAGTGCGGTGAAGCCGAGCTGGTGATTGCCGGCGGAGTCGAGAGTATGTCGCGAGCGCCTTTTGTGATGGGCAAGCCAGACAGTGAGTATTCACGCTCGATGAAATTGGAAGATACCACCATGGGGTGGCGATTCATCAATCCCCTGATGAAGGCTAAATATGGCGTCGAGACTATGCCGGAAACCGGTGAAAACGTCGCCGAAGAGTTTCACGTCTCTCGCCAGGATCAGGATGCGTTTGCATTGCGAAGCCAGCAGCGTGCGGCGGAAGCAATGCGAAGCGGGCGGCTGAGAGAAGAAATCGTTGCGGTGCCTATTCCGCAGAAAAAGAGCGATGCGCTTCTTTTCTCAGAAGACGAGCACCCTCGGCCGGCTACCACGTTGGAGGGACTCTCGAAATTGAAGCCAGTGGTTAAGCCGGAAGGTACCATCACCGCGGGAAACGCATCCGGGATTAACGATGGCGCGTGCGCGCTGTTGCTGGCCTCGGAGGCGGCGGCAAAACGCCATGGTTTGACGCCAAGAGCGCGCGTCCTGGCCGCTGCGGCCGCGGGCGTGGCTCCACGGATTATGGGGATGGGGCCGGTTCCGGCAACTCACAAAGTGCTGGCTAGAGCCGGCTTGACGCTTTCACAAATGGACGTGATCGAATTGAACGAAGCATTCGCATCGCAGGGACTGGCGGTATTGCGCGGACTGGGGATTCCAGATGACGCGCCGCACGTTAATCCCAATGGCGGCGCGATTGCCCTGGGCCATCCCCTGGGGGCGACCGGCGCTCGGCTGGTAACGACCGCGCTGTATCAATTGCAACGGACCAAGGGGAAATATGCGCTTGGCACGATGTGCATCGGTGTAGGCCAAGGAATTGCGCTAATCCTGGAGCGCGTTTAGGAACTGGGTCGTCTCCCGTCGCGACGCGGATTACTTTCGCGGCTCGGCGCGCTGGAAATCCGGAGCACAAACTCAATCGGAGTCAACTCGGGCCATGCCTTTCGCCGAACTGAATGGTGCGCGAATTCATTACCTCCTGGAAGGCCCAGCGAGCGCGCCGGTCCTGGCCTTCTCAAACTCGCTCGGTACGAACTATTCCATGTGGGATTCGCAGGCGGAGGAATCTCGGAAGAAATTCCGGATTTTGCGGTACGACACGCGAGGCCATGGACAAAGCTCCGTCACACCAGGAATTTACTCCATTGAGCAGCTGGGAAATGACATGATCCGTCTGCTCGATACATTGAGACTCGACCGGGTGCACTTTTGCGGGCTCTCGATGGGTGGGATGATTGGCATGGGGCTTGGAGCAAATGCTCCTGAGCGATTGGACAAGCTGGTGCTCTCCAACACGGCCGCAAAGATCGGAACTGCGGAGTCCTGGAACGCGCGAATCGAAATGGTTCGGAAGGATGGGATGAAAAAAGTGGCGGCTGCTGTCCTCGAGCGTTGGTTTACTCCTAGCTTTCGAATGAACGAGCCTGCGGCCGTCGCGCTGGTACAGCATATGCTCGAAGAAACGGACCCGGAGGGGTATGCATCGTGCTGTGCCGCAGTCCGCGACTTCGATTACCGCGAAAAGCTTGACGGCATTTGCTGCCCAACTCTGGTGATTTCAGGAACTCATGATGCGGCCACAACCCCGACGGACGGACAATTCCTTGCGGACCACATCGCCGGCGCGCAATATGCTGAGCTAAATGCCGCGCATCTTTCGAACGTGGAAGACCGCGAGAACTTTTCCAGCAGGCTCGGTATCTTCCTGAACGGGTGAAGGGGCTGGCCAATCGGCGGTGGGTCACGCGCGAATCAGGCAGCGGGTGCGAGAAGCGGATCGCGTTCGATGAGGAATGTGCGGGTCACCAATGAACCGTCAGTGAGCAACGCCGTCGCCGGGAAATGCGAACGCCGCACCCGCGATAAGGTGCCCCAGCGCTGGACCTTCCAGTCCTCCCCAACTTGGCAATCAAACACCACGTCACCGTGATTGCCGATGAGCACCAGTTGGAACGGAGCAACCCCTCGTGGTTCCGTTGACTTCAGGGCTCTTACCATTTCCGAAGCCAGGCGGCCGGCGAGGTTTAAGTAGCTGCAGGACTGCATGGTTCGGGACCACTTGCTTTTATTGGCTTTGATTCCAGCGCCGACCGTCTTCCTGGAAGACTCCATAGTAATGCGTTCTCCTTCAAGGATACCGTCTGGCTCGGAAGATCTTGCTCTTGCTTCCAAGCCGCCCACCCCGGGAAGCCTGCCATGTGCCGCGCACTCCGCCAGCTATATGGCCCGATATTTATAGCTATATAGCACAACTTTCAAGTTGTCAACTCCGAATCCATGTTTTATAACGAGAGTACCTGGAGCACCCTATAGCACCATCCCTGGTCCGCTCTATAACAGTAGAGGTGACCGGAGAAGCACGCGGCGCTCGCCAGCCTTGACGAAAGCTTAGAATAGAATATCGTTCTTGCTATGAAATCGGTTCCTACCAAAACGCTTGAGAAGGAGCGGCGCGCCAATTCTCGGGAGAGAATACCCGCCAAAAACGGCAACGGCCTGCCTGCGTACCAGAGAATCCAGAACAGCATTCGAAAGCGCATCGAATCCGGCCAATTACACCCGGGCGATGCGGTAGCATCGGAACGCGACTTGGCGAAGATTCATCAGGTCAGCTTGATGACTGCCCGCCACGCCCTTGCCTCACTCGAACGCGAAGGGGTTGTGGAGCGCAGGCGCGGGATTGGGACATTCGTCGCGGCCCCGAAAATTCATTTTAATAAACTGATGAGCTACACCGAACAGATGGCTAGCCGCAGCCTCACGGCAGCATCCAAGGTGCTCTTCGCAAAAGTGATCGACAACGAGCCGGAGGCGGCGGCGAGGCTTTCCCTGCCTCCCACGAGCAGCGTGATCAAACTCGAACGGCTGCGGCATGCTGCGAGCGAGGCTTTTGCCCTCGAAACTTGCTATCTGAGCGCCACAGAATTCCCAGGACTCTTGGAAGCGCCCCTTGGACGGGAGTCGTTGTTCGGAATTCTCGAGCGCAACTACAAGCTGGAACTGGGGTATGCCGATGAAGAGGTGGACGCTACAGCCGCGGATCCGCGGATCGCGGAACTCCTCAACGTGCCGCGCCGCGATCCGCTTCTGCGCATCCGCCAGGTGATTTATTCCACCAAGGGCCAGGCTGTCATGTATGTGCTGGGATTCTATCGTTCTGATCGGCACAACCTGGTCATTCGGCGATTCCGCTAGCGCGAATCTTCCACCAGGTTAAGCAATACTTTTGTTTCAGGTCCAACGAACACTAGATGCAGTGAGGACGAAGCATGCTGGTCATCCTGAAGCGCGACAACGAAGAGATCAGCCGCGAGGCCGCACAGCTCGTCGCCGGCGCCGTGCGCAAGAAACCCGCATTGACGCTTGGATTGGCGACGGGCGGCACCATGACTGGCGTCTACAAACATCTCGTGCAATTTCACAAACAGGGATTACTCGATTTCTCCCAGGTAGTAACTTTCAATTTGGACGAGTATCTTGGCCTCGCTGCCACGCACCCGCAGAGTTTTCATTATTTCATGCATGAGCATTTCTTTCAGCACGTCAACGTCGATCCCCGCAATATTCATATTCCGGATGGGACCGTGCGAGGGAATTTCGAACAATACTGCGCCACTTATGAAGACGCCATTCGAAAGGCGGGAGGAATCGATCTTCAAATTCTGGGCATCGGCCGCAACGGCCACATCGGCTTTAATGAGCCGACTTCCAGCCTCGGATCGCGCACACGGCTGAAAGTGCTGAGTCAGGAAACGATCGACGACAATGCCAAGTTTTTTGCGCCCAGCGAGGAGAGCCCCCGTTGCGCCATCACCATGGGCATCGGAACGATCCTGGAAGCCAAGAAAATAATTTTGCTCGCGACGGGCGCCGCTAAAGCAACCGCGGTCGCCAAATCCATTGAAGGCCCGATCGCCTCCGCGGTTTCCGCCTCAGCGCTTCAGCTCCATCCGGAAGTCACCTTTATCGTCGACGAGCAGGCTGCTTCGCAACTTACGCAGCGTGACTACTACCGGCGAGTCCTTGAGATGACCGCGCTGCTTACTCCCGAACGAATGTCCTGAAAACAGTAGGTCACGTGCTTCGGCTTGACCAAAACCGTCTAAGCAGTTCAGATATATGCGGGGTCTTGCCGGCGAAATCTAGAGTTTGCTGGGGCGCAAAGATGAGTCACACCAGACTATTTCCGATGTTTCTGAAGCTCGCGGGACGGCCGTGTCTCGTGGTTGGCGCCGGGAACATTGCCGAGTCAAAGATGGCAAGCCTGGTAGACGCTGAAGCTCGCGTACGTGTTGTAGCACTCGAGGCAACTCCAGCGGTGCGCTCCTGGGCCGATTCGAACTCGATCGAATGGCATCAGCGCCGTTTTCGTCCCGAGGATCTTGACGGGATGTTTCTGGTAATCGCCGCGACATCTTCGACCGAGCTCCATGAACAGATCTTCCAGGAAGCGACGCGGCGCGGCGTGTTGTGCAACATTGTCGACGTTCCGGCACTCTGCGATTTTTATTACCCGGCGGTGGTGCAGCGCGGCGCGTTACAAATCGCCATCTCAACCGCCGGGCAAAGCCCATCTCTTGCGCAACGATTGAGGAAAGAGCTCGCGGAACAGTTTGGACCGGAGTACGCGGCTTGGCTTGAACACCTTGGTGAAATCCGCGACAGACTTTTTTCTGCGCCGATGGATCCGGAACAGCGGAAGCGCCGACTTTACGATCTTGCAAGCAAGGAGGCGTTTGAGGCATTCCGGAGAAACGTCCAGAATTGAAGTGCGCTCAAGGAGCTGCACCTAACCCAAGCTAATTCAATACGTTCCATCCGCCTAGAATCAAGATTTTCGATACATGAAATGCGTTCTTCCGCATAGTCGGAATTCCCGCAGAGTGTTAGCCTCTAGGCCTAAAGTCAGGCAGGGCGAAGCGCCCCCAGCTGATGTGGCAGCGGTTGCCCTTGATTCATGCCAGGCCTCAGGAGTACCCCATGACTGCGCCGATAATGAGAGGGAAAATTTATTTAATGGGAGCCGGCATAGGCGATCCCCATCTTTTGACTACGGAAGCCGTGAGGCTGCTTAAAGAAGCTGAGGTTGTCCTGCATGACGAGCAAGTCTCCCCGGAGATTCTCGATCTGGTTTCAGCCTCGGCACAAGTGCGCAACGTGGACAAGCTTTGCGAACATGCCGGTTTTTCTCAGGAAAAAATGAACGCTCTGCTGATCGATTCAGCCCGGGAAGGACGATTGGTAGTGCGCCTGAAGAGTGGTGACCACCTTGAACCCGAACAGGTTGCCGAAGAGATGGTAGCCCTCGCTCAAGCTGATGTCGATTTTGAACTTATTCCCAGTGCCAGGGCGGCTATGGCGGCCGCCGCGGGACAGAATTCGTCGGGCTAAGCCACTAGACGTTTCAAGCTGGGACGCTTCCCTGCCGTTTCCTGCGTAAAAGCTCCGCCGCACGCTCGGCAGTTTCCTTTACCAGAAAACCCATTTTCGGATGTGAAGGCTCGAGATCGGGTTTTATTCCTCGGCGCGATAGTTCTTCCGATGTCGTTGGCCCGATCGAAGCGACGATCGCGTGGCTCAGTCCTGACCGCATTGCATCTTTGAGATTCATCTCTTCGGCGACCTGAAAAAGATGCGCCGCCTGTGCGCTCGTGGTAAAGAGCACTACATCGATGTTCCCTTCTGCAAGTTGCTGGACAGCTGCGCGAAGCGGAGCCAGGTCCTCCGGCAGCGCCCATTGGTAGACCGGCACGCGAATGACGCGAGCACCTCGTTCGATGAGTCCGTCCAATAATTCAGGATTGGAAACCCCATATTCCTGCACGGCGATTCGTGCCCCCTTCAGGCGGATTCCTTCTGCGGCCTCTGCTGCTGCGTCCAACGTATGCAATAGTTCGCGCCAGGTATTAGGCTCAGGAACAATAAGGGCTGGTGTGATCCCCATTTCCCGGAGAGCAGCGACCGGCTTCGGCCCGCGGGCCACAACCTTCAGGCGTTGCAGCGCGGCGATGTAATCGTCCCGCCCATAAGCTGCCTCAACAACGGCCAAGAGCGCTCGGCAGCCGACGCCGGTCAAGAAAATGACCATGTCGAATTCGTTGGCAAAAAGCCTGGCCGCAAATTCCAGCGCTTCTTTGTTCGATTCCAATGGAACTTCGCGCATAGACGGCGCAACGACAGGCTGACCACCGTAAGTGGAGATCAACTTGGATAATTCCGCAGCGCGGCGGCTCTCCAGCGCCAGAACTCGCAGTCCCGCAAATCCGCTCATAACCATGAATTGTTCACTAGAAATGTCCGCCCCGCCACCAATATTCGGCAGGTTCACGAACAACGGTCTCACTCTGGATTTACGGCGGGGAATGCAGGCAGAAAATTTCGGCAAAGTGGTGCGCCCGGGGGGACTCGAACTCCCGACCTTCTGGTTCGTAGTTAGATTCTAGTTTGCTATCTCGTTGATTCGTCTTGGCTCTGCGTACCTGATGTACCCTGGTTTTAGGTGGTTTTCGGGGCTTATTGGACCCATTTCGGACCCAACTTTCGCCGAGCACTCTCCCTATCGAGAGGAGGCGTGTCTGCGCAAATCTTGTGCGGTCCACTTGAGCACTTTGTTTGTGAAAGCCTGATCAAATCTTTCCGGGTCAAATGGCTCCTTCCGTCGCCTCTTCAACCATTGTTTCATTTCCAACTGTAATTCTTTATCCGGATTGTTCATCGCCTCAAGCAAATCTGCGTATCCTGAAGGGCCGCCGCAATCCTCTGGCGGACATGCACGCGCCCCATCCAAACAGACTGGGATCCAATTTCCCTTCTCCCATGGCGATTCCTTCTCGATGACGATGTCATGGTCCCAGCGATCTCCAAAATCGTATTCATACCTAAATCGGCCTTTGGCTATTCGAGCGGCTCTCTCCAAAGTGACGCGAGACTCATCGCGCATCTTATCGTCAGCGAAGTCCTCATTGAGGACGCCAAATTGTTCGTTTCCGATCACGAATCTGTGGAGATGCCGCTTCTCCCACGGCATCAATTCCTGAAGAACAGAATGGAAATCGTGCAGATGAATATCTCCGAGGATTCGAATTAATCTCCAAATAGCTGGCTGCACCCCAAGTAAAGTCACCTTCACGTGGAAAACTGTAGGCCTCGCCAGCTTATGTGCTCGACTCACCATCGCGATCGCTTGAAGAATATCATTCTTTGAGGGTGACCCGGCCGAAGCAGGCTGGGAGAAAGAAAGACTTACGAACGCGTGGCCGTTCTTGAAATTCTCAGAACGGGAACTTATCGGACGCGCATCTTTATGAGAGATGGCGCCAGTCGGTTTGATCCGCGACGAACATTAGCGCCGACTACCACTTGGCATACAAGCTTCGGTTAACACCTGGCCAAGAATTTCTCGGGGGCCAGATTGCTGTTCCCGAGGCAAGATGACTACTAGGAGGGCATCGTGAAAAAAAGATTGCTCACAAGACTGACCCAAATTTCCTTCACAAGCTGATAGTTGAAAAACTACGCGGCTCGCCCGGAAGATCTCTTGCTCTGCTTCTTGATAAATATCTTCAACATCTTGCTGTGAAGGGCTACAGCGAGAGCACGCTGAGAGTTCGCCGCGTGCACATGGAGATGTTCCTGAAATGGTGTAGAGCAAGCCGAACCGCCAGGCCGACTCAAGTTACGCGAACTTCTCTCGAGAGTTATCAGAGATATTTGTTCCAGTACCGAAAGAAAGACGGACAGCCGTTGGCTGTTGCCAGCCAGCATTCGCGGCTCGCACCGTTGAAGGTTTGGTTCAAGTGGTTGAACCATCGAAAGTATATTTCGAAAGACCCGGCTGCGGAGTTGGAGCTACCGCGCGTGGGATACAAGCTACCGAGCGTGATGAACAAAGATGAAGCTGAACGTGTTCTGAGTCAGCCCAATGTTGGGGAGCCACTGGGCATTCGTGATCGCGCCATGCTTGAGCTTCTCTATTCCAGCGGATTGCGCCGGATGGAGCTTCTACATTTGAAACTCTACGATGTGGACCAAAAACACGGCCTTATAACGGTTCGCCAAGGAAAAGGCAAGAGAGACCGCGTGGTGCCGATCGGTGACCGGGCCTTGGCTTGGCTGAATGTATATCTGGATAGCGTGAGGCCCGACATCGCTTTAAAGCCGGACAGTGGAGTCACTTTCCTCACATCGAATGGTGCCGCATTCACGCCGAATTACCTGAGCTGGCTGGCTCGCCAGTGTGTGAAGTCTGCGGGAATCGGCAAGGGCGGCGCGTGTCACATCTTCCGCCATACCATGGCGACGTTGATGCTAGAGGGGGGCGCGGACATTCGGTACATCCAGGCAATGTTGGGACACGTACGGCTCGACACCACGCAAATCTACACACATGTTTCGATCCGCATGTTGAAGCAAGTTCACACTACCACTCACCCAGCCGCACGGCTGGACGTAGAGAACGACCAGGCTAGAAAGCTGCCAAAAAACTCCGCCCAACCGGTGGATACCGAGATCTTACAAGATTTGAATAAGACTCAATCGGGAGAGCCTGACTAGGCACACGCTCCTCTAGTGTTAAGCGTGCCATTCATCCAAATCGTACAATAAGAACGACGATGTCCATAACTCAGCAGGATGCATCACAGGGCAAGGCCTGTCTTTCCTCAAAGGCTTTCTGCTGGCCAGCGGAGACAGTCCCGAGATATCCACAGGCATCTTACTACCGCGCCAGATACTACGATGCCTCGACTGGCAGGTTCATCTCAGAAGACCTTCTGGGATTTATTAGCGGCGTAGATTTCTATAGCTATGTTCTGAACAGGCCTATTCAGATGGCGGATCCAGCAGGCCTGAGTCCGCAGGATGTTCAGCGAATTCGACAGATCTGCCATTCGTGTGTGCAAGATATGGTAAAAGGCGGAGTCCGACGGCCGGGGGACGGCATGATGAATGGAGCTCTTAATGACCAAAACTCTAACCAATCGCTCATCGGATTGATTAGAGGTTCGAAGTATATCGGCTGTAAGGACCAAGCTTATAGAGCTGTAGGATGCTTGGACAACGGAAACGCAATAAAACCATTCGATGCCAACTGGGACTTCTCAGCGGTCGCGTGGTGGGCCGGCTTTCACACAATCGTAAAGGCCCGGAGTAGTGATCCGAATGATCCCATTGTGTACTGCGATCCGTGGAGGGATACGACTTGGACGGCACCTCAGAATCCTCTTCCTGAGCCCTGGCCGCATTCGAAATTTTGAATTTCCAAGCGAAGAGGTATTGCGATCAGTGAGAGCATTTCACTTGGACTGTTCCGAGGGACCGGAATTACACCGGAGTACCCCAGTGATTCTGAAGTGAAGGTGCATACGACTCTTTGTTCTTGGTGCTCGGCGATTTCGGAGGTTGTGGGATTTATGAAAAGAGTCTTTTGGACTATCGGAGTTGGCCTTGTCGGCGTTTTCATTTGCGGGCATGCGGGGGGCAGGGTCGGGCTCATTATTGGCTTGATCTGGGGCGCGTGCATAGGATCTGGCTTTGGGGCCATTTTCACTCAGACTATGCCGACTAAACGTTTAGTCGTATATTGGGCGGTGACTCTAATGTTGGTGGGACCTTTTTTCGGCGTTGTGGTCTACGCCGCGCCTAGACCCTATGTCTCTACTGCCCAACTGGCAGTTGCCGGCGTTGTAGGTGGCTTGCTGGGCGGATTACTTGGTGTTTTGGTTGGCGCGTTACAACTAAGCCACCTCCGCCGAAGATTGCCGAGTGGCTGAGCCTGTCTCACTTAACTGCCGTTAGTCTTGAGGGCAGGTGGCTGGCGGAGACGGAGCCGAGAAATCTACAGGCATCGTACTATCGCGCCAGATACTACGATCCTCAGACTGGAAGATTCCTCAGCGAAGACCCGATAGATTTCCGGGCTGACATTAATTTTTATAGTTACGTGAGAAACAATTCAGCTAATTTGGCAGATCCTACAGGATTAGCACCTGATTCTCCGAAGCTGCCGACCGTTCCAACTGGGAAAGCAGGTTGCAGCTTCGTGGGTTCTCAGTATCATGGGGGGGGGCATGTATGACATGCATGTATAGATGTCGAGGTTACGGAGCTATAGTTACTTTTCCTCAACATGTATTGAGGCCCTGCCCCAGCATTGATCCCATCACCGGCCTTGTGCATACTGAGGAAATCCACCCCGATTGCCGAAACGACGAACCATGCAAGAAAAAGGTGCCCAATCCCAATCCTATACCTTTGATAATTATCATACTGCTCATAATATCAGCTCTCGCGGGCGGTCCCGGTCCCATTCCCGCTACCTAGGACCTAGAGCTTCCATTATTTGCCCTATTCGTCGCACCGGTCACGCGAACAACTACGATATGGATGACACAAAGAAAACCTGGACCATTTGAGACGTAACACTAGTAGGGAGCGACCATGGCAAGCTTTAACACTCCAGAGGTAGAACGTGCTATTGAAATGATAGAAAAAGGCAACTATCTGGAGGCGCAAAAGTTATTGATGCCCTTAGCTGAATCCGGCAATCCGAAGGCGCTGTGCAACCTGGCAAATCTTTATCATTTTGGCTGGGGTGTGCTTATTGACGGGGAAAAAGCCATCGAACTCTATTCTAAGGTTGCTCAACAGAATATTCGAGAGGAGCATCTGTCCAGTTTGGCCTGCCGGAACTTGGCAACCATTTACACAACGGGGCTACCTGATATACAACCGGATCCTAAAAAGGCTGCAGACTTCTCCGCCCGTGCAAACGAACTCGGGTTTGAAATGTGAAGTATCCGTCGTTCGCCAGGATCTCTCGCCTTGTTCCATGAAGTTGACTCTAAACCCGGACCCTTACGAACCAAAGGGTCCGGCACCCGGTCAGTGCCTAGAAACTAAGGGCCTGCCACCCGCCTTGTCGCAAGCCACTGCATTTTCAGCACGTTCCCCAATAGCAACCAAGGTTGCCATACGGCACCCGTTTGGGGTGACGTGTCATGCCCCTCCCGGCGTCGAAGACGCCGCTGTTCTGGCGCTCCACGGCGCTCTACGGCGCGAGGCGTTACCCGGCCCTGGCAACAGGCTTTCAGACCGTTGCCTTATCCACCGTTCAGCCATTTTATTATCCCGAAGGCAAACATGCACAGTAGCACTGCTACAAACGAATAACGGAAGTGCGTTCCCCACTGCCAAAGGCGCAATTCATCCGGATCCTCCGGGCGTGGGCCCAGACCAAAGGCAAGCTTGCCCGGTGAACTCCAACCCAGATTACGGAGGCTGCGTTGCCATTTCAACATGGCCACGTTTCCCCATGCGAACGACAGACAAAACAGTGTCAAGACTACTGGTTCGGCCATCGTCGAATGTCGCACCCAAGCAAACCATAGCGTCAGCGGCACGACAATCAAGAATGCTACCAAGGCCTCCAGCGCCGTTCCGGCTCGCACAAAAATTCCTATACCATCGGAAAACTTCCGATTCGCTTGTTTGTCCATACCTAATCACTCCTTCATTTTTGGGTGGCCGGGCAGTTCTTGCAACTCTTCCCGCCTGAGAGCAACTTGCAACTGCCGCCCATTACTACGAGACCGGCCCCAGCGCCTACTCCGCCGCCACCCGAAGCGAAGACGCTTCCGTTCGACATGCCGATGGAAGCTCCTCCACCCACAGCTCCTGTCGCTCCTACGCCCGCGAACCCCTGCACTTGCACAAAACCATTTTCCATGTCACAGATGGTGTTGCATGTGGGACATACTACGCTCGTGAATTGGCCGCTCACTGTCGCTCCATTTACTGCTCCGAGGCCACCAGCCGAGCACCACAGTAGGCCACTGTTACCCTGAGAATCGCCTACTACCAGAAGGGAACCCTCGGCTCCTCCTCCGAACCAAAACAGGCCGCCCATTCCCCCACCCGTAAGGCCTCCGCCCCAAGCCAGCCAGCCTTTTGGATCGCGCAGATCCAACGGGCGGTTGTGAACGTAAGAATAGAAGTTTTTTCCCGCACGGAATCGAATTAGGTCTTCGGTTAGGAAACGCCCAGGATTTGCATCGTAGTATCTGGCGCGGTAGTAATACAGGCCAGTTTCGGTGTCCGATTCGCGCGCCGTGTACTGGAACGAATTGACTAGCGACCCTGTAGAAGCCGTTAGTTTGCCGAAGGAGTCATAAGTATACGTATTGGCGATCGAGCCGGCCGCGTTGCTCAAGGATGTAACCGAGCCAAGGCCGTCCGCATGGTAGTAGCTTGTCGCCGCCGAGCGCAGCATGGCAAGCGGCTCATCAATGTTCTGCGTCTGCGAATACCGGGCCACAACTGTTCCCGCCGCGTTGGTCTCTTCCACCAAATTGTCACCGTCGTAAGCGTAAACGCTGGTGGTGCCTGCCGAGAAAGATTTGTAGATGCGGCGGCCGAAGGGATCGTATTTGAAGCTAACCGTGCCGCCCGAGCCAGGCAGCGTAACGCTGGTGAGACGGTTCTCGTAGTCCCACGAATAGCTTGTGGAGTTCGACCCAACCACCTTTGTCTGCGTGTTCCCGTTGTTGTCATCTATTCAGCCTGCCAACGCTACGTTGTCCATGAAAAATGCCTTAATGCTGGGTCTCAGTAAGAATATTGTATTTACGCTGTATATACCCAAGAACACTGACCAACAAAGAAGCGCCAAGGGGCGGAACTCTGGAAGGATAGGCGAGGGGATGGCAAATCGAAGATAAAACACAAGCAAAAGAGAATCGAGGAGCCCAAGACCAACGGCTATAAGTCTGATTCCTTTCATCCGCCGCCACATCCCGATCGCAACCGTAAAGTACAGCACAGCAGCCACGAACTCCACTGCAAGCTCACCTACGCGCCCAAAGTCAAAACCCGCCAGAATACCAAGTAACTTCGGGGGCATCGCGCCAATTTTGAGGATTAGTATGCGATCGACACCGATGCCTCCATATGGCCCCGGATCTCCTGCCAGTGCCAGAGCGCGTGACAATAGAAAGACGATATAGGCCATCCAAGCGCCGCGACATGCGTTCCAAATAGCAAGAATCTTTAGGACCAACGAATTGGGGGAAAGCAACATGGTTTAACTCCTTGGGTCATCGAATGACTTCGACGTGGCTATGCTTGACCGGTCTGTTCGGTCCCATTCTTTCACTTCTTCGGGGGCTCCAACACGGGTGTCTTTCCTGGATCTGGGATCAAGATCGGGCTATCGGCCACTGGATCGACGGTCCCCTCAATTTGGAACGGACAGCTCTGAGCATCCTTGCATCCCTTCAGCCTTCGAATCCTATTGAATAGAACGACGAACTTTCCGTCGATGCAATCACAGAAGTACTCGCAAATGAGAATCTTGCTATTCGGCCTGGACGGCACCGGCTTCACGATCGCCCGAGTGCAAGTGCACGTGAAGAGAAGGTGCTCACCTTGCTGTAGTCCACGCGGATCAGTCAAATTAGTAGCTTGGTTATGAACATATGCGTAGAAATTCTCACCGGCCACGAATTGCAGTGGATCTTCAGTGAGGAAACGCCCAACGTTCTGATCGTAGTATCTGGCGCGATAGTAATATAGGCCGGTTTCTGGGTCAGATTCACGAGCCGTGTACTGGAACGGATTCACCAGCGAGCCCGTGGACGCCGTCTGCTTACCGAACGAATCGTACGTGTATTTAGTTCGAGTCCAAGACTCGTTCGCGGTGCAGTTCTCGTTCGTTGTCCGAGTCCGACCATCTCTCTCAGAATTGCGAGCGAGCGCTGACATCGGCTCCGATACTACCTTCAGAGTGC
>Ga0210397_10000050_pt1 | contig 103920 bp, 104 predicted proteins | sample IncBWH2OmetaG_FD_160126 | JGI IMG/M metagenome (GOLD analysis project Ga0210397, IMG submission 160126) | Forest soil microbial communities from Barre Woods Harvard Forest LTER site, Petersham, Massachusetts, United States - Inc-BW-H-2-O ... | reverse complement strand
CCTCGGGAACATTCGCCGATTCAAGCTGCCGAATCTCTGCCAGAGTATCCAGCCCATCGCGATCAGGAAGCCAGATATCGAGCAGCACCACATCGTAGGCCGCATCGCGCAGCAATTCCAGAGCTTCAGTCGCAGTCGCCGCTGTCGTTACAAGGTAATTCTCTTCTCGCAAAATACTCTCGAGCGACTCGCGAATCTCGGCTTCGTCGTCGACGATCAATACATGATTCATTTGGTTCCTCGCGCGATAGCCGAAGTCAGGTCGCCTTCAGCTTCACGGCCATTCGATAAAAGTTTCTCTTCGGCATCCGCCTCCTTCGGCCTCAGCGCAGAGTAACTACCGATCTCCTCAGAGGCAAAGACACTGGGCGAAACGACTTCGGTGTCGCCATCGAGAGAAGACGCCTGCCGCAGTTCGACAATAAACTTCGCTCCCGCGGGTTCATTCTTTTCCGCTCGAATCGTCCCCTGATGTTCCTGAATAATCTTGGCTGCAATGGCCAGACCAAGCCCGGTGCCTCGCTGTTTGGTAGAGAAATAAGGCAGAAACAGCCGCTCCCTCATCTCATCGGTCAACCCAGACCCCGAATCCGCAATCGTCAGCTCCACCATGCCATTTTCCAGCAGGCATGTTCCAATGCGAAGCTCGCGGAACAGGCTCTGCTGCATCGCCTCCGCCGCATTGTCGATCAGGTTACCCAAGGCACGCTTCAGCGCCTCCGGATCAGCCAGCACCAGCGGCAGGTCAGGAGCCATCTTGCGCACGACTCGAATGTTCTGCATTCGCCCCGCAAAGAGCGCCAGCGAATTTTCAACAATCGTATTCAGATCCGCTGGCTTCGGACGCGCCGTCGGAAACTCCGCAAGCGAAGCAAATTGGTCCACCAGCGAGCGCATGCTTTCAACTGAAGAAGTAATCACCTCGCTGCAGCGTCGAATCACCGCAACCGAAGCAGGTTCAGCGCCATTCACCGGCCTCGGCTCCGCAATTGCATTAGCCAGCCGGTCAATATGCCGGCGAATCTGCTCCGCGCTCAGGCTGATCGGTGTCAGCGGATTCTTAATCTCATGTGCCACCCGCCGCGCCACCTCCTTCCACGCCGACTGCTTCTGCGCCCGCAGCAGTTCTGTCGCGTTCTCCAGTACCAGAACATATCCCTGATGCTCGCGCCGCCGCTCCGTGGTCGTTGGTATCTCGAGCAACGCAACCGTCGCCAGAAGGTTCATCGTGCCGCCGCTGTTTGCAGCATGCCCAGGCGTCGTCACCTCAATCTCGTTTGACGCCGATCCCATCCTGTGGCTGCGTTTGATCAGTCGATCCAACACCTCCGCGACCTCTGCCGGAAACACATCTTCCATAGGCCGCCCCAGAAAAGGCCGCTGCCCTCCGGGGTCCATCATCTCGCTCAGTGCGCGATTCGCCAACACGATCCGCCGATCCGCATCGAGCGTCGCCACCCCATTTGGAATCGTCTCCAGCATTGTCTCAAGTTCGCTTCCCCGCGCCTCAAGAGCCGCATTCGCAGCACTCAACTGCACCGTCGAAAGTTCCACCGCCCTGCGACTGCCTTCGAGATCGGCAGCCATATGGTTGAAGCTGCGAACCAGCTCTCCCAACTCCTCCGTCGCACTCTCCTTCACTCGATGCCCATAGTCTCCCGATGCAATGGCCTCCATCGCATCCGCCAGAGCTTCCACGGGTTTCGTCACCTGCTTTGAAAGATGCAGCGCCAACCAGCTCGACGCAAAAAGCGCGAGGCTCGTCATCATCAGCAACAGCAACATATACAGATCGCGAATCTGCCTGCGCTCGCTGTACAAAACCGAATAAGCCTCTGCCCGCTTCTGCAGGCGAGTCATTGTTGCAGCCATGCCGAAAGGCATCGGCAACCCAACCACAACTGTATTGCCCTGCTTCAGAGTTGTGGCTCCCAGAGCATAATCCGTCGTGCCAATCGAAAACACCGGCTGGTCGTTACGCTGAGCCGTCGCCAGAATCGCGGCATCCGTCGGATCTGTCGTCGCCTTCACCGGGTCATCCGAATTCGCATCCGACGCTTGGTCCGGAAGCCACGGCTTCACTTGTGCCCTAGCACCGGCCCGCGGCGGCAACTGGAACGAAGCAATCACCAGTCCGTCGTGATAGACAACCGCGAATCCGTTCTGCAGCGTAATCTCGTGCTGCCGCAGAATCTGAGAAACCGCCTCCCGCCGAGCCCGAGCCGCCGATAACGCGGCAGGCCGCGCCGCAGAATGAGGTGGCGTATGCGGGCCTCGTCGCCCCGCAGGCCGCGCAGCCGTAGCTGCAGTAGGATGCGGCGTCAACGGAGCAGGAGCCACCACCGCCGAAGCCTCAGGCAGACCAGCAGCAATCGAATCTGCCTCAGCCCGAGCATTCGCAGTCGTATACCGAGCCAATTCCAGAGCCATATTGTTGCTGTCGTCGCGCATCTCCGTCACCGGCTGCGAAAACCAGCGGTCCACAGCGCGATTCAAAAGCAGATAACTAAACGCATACATCGAAGCGACTGGGATCAGACTCACCAGCACAGCTCCCCACAACATCCGAGCACGCAGACGCGTCCCCATCACCCGGCTGCGCTGGTCCGCATACAGTTTCAGCACATTACGAACCAGCAAAATTAAAACGGCTACAAACAGTAGAAACGCCACAATCGACAGACCCGTAAAAATTACGATCTGCTGCGTCGTCGCGGGCGTTGGCAGTTGTGTATTGAACGCATTCAGCGTAGCCAGAGCCACAAACAGGGCCAGCACACACACCACCAGCGACGCGATCCATATCTTTCGTCGGTTCGCAGGTGTGGCCATGCCAAGCCCTCCTTCAATCACCTGATTATAGGCGTTCGAGGGAGCTCCTCTCTCGATCACTTCATCTTGCCGCTATCTCCGAAGACACCTGCTAGACCAGCTTCGACACCGGCTCCCACTCACGCTTCTGCGCCGCGGCCACCGCGCCATACGTCAACACGCCATTGAAGGTATTCACTCCTTCAGCAATCCCCCGGTCCTCGGCGATCGCGGCATTCGCTCCCACACGCGCCAGCTTCAGCACATATGGAAATGTCGCATTCGTCAGCGCCAGCGTCGAAGTGTTCGGCACCGCCGCAGGCATATTCGTCACGCAATAATGCACCACGCCATCCACTTCATACGAAGGATTCGAGTGAGTCGTCGGATGCGCCGTCTCGATGCAGCCGCCCTGGTCGATCGCGACATCCACAATAACCGCGCCCTTCTTCATCTTGTTCACCATTGCCTTGGTAACGATTTTCGGAGCAGCCGCCCCCGGAATCAGAACGCCTCCGATCACCAGGTCTGCCTCCCGCACCGCGCGCTCGATGTTGTAACTGTTCGAAGCTACCGTGAACACTCGTCCGCCGAAAATGTCGTCTAGCTCGCGCAGACGATTCAAATTCAGATCGATCAGCGCAACCTTCGCCCCCATGCCCAGCGCGATCTTTGCTGCATTCGTCCCCACAATGCCGCCCCCAATGATGCATACATTTCCCGGAGGCACTCCAGGCACTCCGCCCAGCAACACGCCACGCCCGCCGTGCTCCTTCTCCAGATAAGCCGCACCCACCTGCACACTCATGCGCCCCGCAACCTCGCTCATTGGTGTCAGCAGCGGCAACGCTCCAAATTTATCTCGCACCGTCTCGTAAGCAATGCCCGTAACCTTCGAAGCGAGCAGCGCATCCGTCAACTCTGTCAGCGGCGCAAGGTGCAGATAGGTAAATAGCACAAGTCCCTCGCGAAAGTGCTTGTACTCCTTCGCAACCGGCTCTTTAACCTTCACCACCATCTCCGCCAGCCGCCACACATCATGTGCCGACCCGACAATCTCTGCCCCCGCGGACTGGTACTCGTCGTCAGGCATCGCCGAAAGCGCACCGGCCTCGTGCTCCACCAGAACCTTGTGTCCAGCCTCTACCAGCGCCTTCACTCCTGCTGGGGTAATGCCTACGCGGCTCTCATGGTCTTTTACTTCCTTCGGCACGCCAATAATCATTCGTTCTCTCCACACAACAACTTCCGGCTTCGATTGTAACGATTTGCCACAAGAAGAGGCGACCTGCCTCTCGCAAAGTCCAAATGGAACTTGTTGCGAAAGGAACATTGAAACATATCGGTTTTCTACCGATAAGGCCGATAAGATAATTCGAACCAGATGCCAGTGACCCTTAGGACCACGAATTACCAAATCGAAACAGTGCAGAACACACGCGCGCTGTGGCTTCTTCTGATTGTTCCATTGATTTTTTCACTCACTGCTCTCTGGGGCCTCGATCACGCCAAAGCCCACAAGCCCATCTTCTCCATGACCAACATGGTCGGCCCCGAAGTCCAAAGTCTCCTTGAAGGCCGGGGGCTCACCGTATGCACCGAGGACATGGGCACTCGCAATAACCCGATCTGCTTTCACGCCGCACGTATGCCCATGACCGCATGGGTTGTCTCGCTCGGAATGCGTCTCCTCGGCAATCGCTACCTCTGGGTCGGCTGCTTCAAAACTCTCGTGTTTTTCCTGCCCGTCGCCTTCGCCATCTATCTGGCCTGGAAAAACCTTCCCTGCTCACAAAACAGAAAATGGCTCGCAATCGTGCTGCTCCTCGTCCCCTTTGCAATGACTCCGTTCCTCGCCGACATAACCAACATGCTCGTCGAGGAGGGTTACACCTACAGCTTTCTCGCTCTCGCCGTCGCATTGCTCTTCTTCGGCTGGCAACCGAGCCGAACAACGTCATGCACAAACCACACACTTTTGTCGCTCACCTTTGCAGTTTCGCTTGCCGCCCTCTACCTCTCAAAGAGCGGAATGCTGCCTCTTGTCATCGTGCTCATAGTCGGATTTCTCCTCACGGAAAAACGCGCCGCACTGCGAGCCCTGGTCGTTCTCCTCGTCGTAGCGGCTCCCACCGGGTGGGCGCTCTATCAGCATCACGCCAGCGGACGTTTCAGCGTGGGAACCAGCTTCGACGGTATCAATCTCCACAAAGGCAACAACGCCGGCTTCCTCCAACACTACCCGCCCGCCCGTGGAGATTCAATGGACTGGTACGACTTTGAGCTGAACCGCGGACTCTACTTCGCCGACGAGTGGACCTTCAATGACCATCATCAGCACGCCGCCATCGAGTACGTCCTCTCGCACCCTCGCGAAACCGTAGAGGCCGATCTGCGCAAGCTCTACGTCATCTTCTTCGCGGTCGAAAAGTACGGAGGCACCGCCAGCTTCGGAGTCACACGAGCCTTCGAAGATCTGGGTCTCGTTATGTTCCGCCTCATGCTCTGGTTCGCCATTACCTATGCTCTCTACAAACTAACGCGAGCACGACAACCGCAGCAGAAAAGCCTGCGCATAGCCTCTGGCATCTTTCTCACAGTCGCCGCCGCAGCCACGCTTCCCTTCCTTGCAGGCTTCGCCTACACGCGTCACGTCAGCGTTCTCATCTATCCCACAGCCCTCTTTTGCTGTCGGGTGCTCTGCGAACCGTAACCCCAATGTGGGATGACTGGTTAGGTAAGAGCCTGAAATGGCACTTGCGAAAGAGATACACTAATGGAAGTCTCTTTTCAGGAAATACAGTAAATACTTATGTCTTCGAACACTTTTCAGATGCGTTACTCCCGCATTCACAACATGCGGTCTCTCTTCAGCCTCTTTTCAAGCGACCTGGCCATCGACCTCGGTACAGCCAACACGCTCGTCTTCGCGCATGGCAAAGGAATCATCGTCAATGAGCCCTCGATTATCGCGGTGAATAAGATCACCAACGAAGTCGAAGCCGTCGGCAAAGAAGCCAAGGACATGCTAGGCCGTACCCCTGGCAACATCGTCGCCATCAAGCCCATGAAAGACGGGGTCATCGCAGACTTTCGCCACACCGAGAAGATGCTCAACTACTTCATCCAGAAGGCCCACAACCGCAAGATGATGGTTCACCCCCGCATCGTCATCGGCGTCCCCTCCGAGATTACGCAGGTTGAAAAGCGCGCCGTCATGGACTCGGCCTACCGCGCCAAAGCGTCCGAAGTTCACCTCGTCGAGCAGGCTATGGTCGCCGCAATCGGCGCTGGCCTCCCCATCACCGAACCCGGCGGGAACATGGTTGTCGACATCGGCGGCGGAACCACCGACATCGCCGTCATCTCCCTCGCAGGCATCGTCTACTCCCGGTCCGTTCGCATGGCCGGAAACCAGATGGACGAAGCCGTTATGACCTACCTGAAGCGCAAGTACAACCTTCTCGTAGGTGAGCGCACCGCCGAACAGATCAAAATCTCCCTCGGCTCGGCTTATCCCGTTGACAAACCCATCACTATGGAGGTCAAGGGCCGCAACCTGATCGAAGGCGTACCCAAGACAATCACCATCGAAGACTCCGAGATCCGCGAAGCCCTCTCCGAGTGCATCGCCACCATCATCAACGCCATCCGCGTCGCTCTCGAGCGCACCCCACCCGAGCTCTCAGCTGACATCTCCGACCGAGGCATCGTCCTCACCGGCGGCGGAGCCCTCATCAAAAACCTCGACAAGCGGATCCGCGAAGAAACTGGTCTCCCGGTCTCCATCGCCGACGACCCTCTCGCGTCTGTCGTCCTCGGAACCGGCAAAATGCTCTCGGACTTCAAACTCCTCCGCAAAATCTCAATCGACTAATATCCCGGAATCACAGAAACGGAAAGGCCCCGAAATTTCGGGCCTTTCCGTTGGCATTTCGTCTGCCATACACAAAAAAAATAATCCCAGAATCGAGGAAAAAATAAATCCGTTAAGCAGTATCAGGAGGGCTGACAAGGCTGACGCGAACCCGGTCGATCCGTCGATCTGTACTTGCCAACACCTCAAGCCTCAACCCATGTTCTTCAACAACCTCGCCAGGCAAAGGAATATGCCCGGCAATCTCCGACACCAGCCCACCCAGCGTTGTCGATTCAAATTCAGCCGGCAACCGCAGTAGACTAGCCTCCTCTCGGTCTGCCGCATCCTCCCTGTTTTCAAGAAGATCGTAAGCCTCCGGCGAGTCACCCGGATTCGCCTGCAGCGTTTCGCTACCTTCAATCACCGGCTCCTCGGGTCGCCGTTCTAGTTGCTCCGCGAAGAGATCGCGCAACCGCGCTAACTCAAACGAACCAGAGACAATATACGACCCATCCGTCTCGCGAACCGGAGCGTCGTCTGCTTCGGTCTGGTCATGCTCATCAGCAATGTTCCCGACGATCGCCTCAAGCAAATCCTCAATCGTCACCAGCCCCGCGACCGACCCATACTCATCGATCACGATCCGCATATGCTGTTTTTCCCGCTGCATCTCCCGCAGCAGTTCCGCCACCTTCTTCGTCTCCGGCACAAACGCCGCAGGTCGCTGAATCTCTGACACTGTCCGCCTATTAGCTTCGGAATCAAGCACTTTCAACAAGTCGTGCGCAAAGGCAATCCCCGTAATGTGATCGAGCGAACTCGAATAGACCGGCACGCGCGAGAAGTTATGCTCATTGATCTCCGCCGTAAACTCGCGAAGCGTCAGGCTCCCCGAAACAGAAAATATCTCCGGTCGCGGCGTCATCACCTCCAGAACAATCTTGTCCCCAAACTCCACCGCAGACCGCACCAGCTCACGATCAGACTCCTCCAGAATCCCTTCTTCTTCCCCCGCTTCCAGAAGCGCATCCATCGCCTCAGAAGGATGATCCTCTTCCGGCCGATCTTCCGGCTCAGCCAGTGCCGCGATCGAAAGCAGAAGCTGCAAAAGCATGGTGACCGGCAGGATTAAATAGAAAAGAGCCTGCAAAATAGGAAGGATACGAGCAATCCACACGCCGCGTGTCCGCGAGAAAAGAAGCTGCGGCAGAAGCCGGTCGAAGATAAGGATCAGAAGGACAAGTTCGAAGGCAGCCCGAATTACCTCCCCCGTACTGGGCGTTCGGGCAAGCGACGGGACAAGCGTGGAATGCGTATAAAGCCGCAGACCCGCCAGCAGTGCAAGAACGGCCAGCGTGATTTGCCGAAGAACAGAAGCCGAAAGCGCAATCGATTCACGCCCAAGCCGAAGTCGTGGCTCAATCACCTCTTCCCACGCGTCGATATTGTCCTTATACGCGCGGGACAGAAACTTACCCATCTCGAAGTAGATACGGTCGACATAAGCCGAAAGAGCAAGAATCAGCAGAAGAAAGAAGAGTGCAATCGCGTAGGCATAAGTGGCTGTCATCTCCCACCTCGCGCGGACTTCTTCTTGATAGATTTGGGTGATTTTGACCCACGCACCGGTTTCTGCCCAGTACGTTCAATCAGCGTGGCAGGAAGACGAAGCTGCTGCCGAAGAATAGATTCGCGAGCTGCCATTTGCCCATCGTCGATCTCATGATCCTCTCCAGCAAGATGAAGCAATCCGTGCAGTATAAGGATCTTGATCTCTGCAACCACAGAGTGTCCAAAGGCACTGGCCTGCCTGTCAGCAGTCTCCAAAGAAATGGCAAGATCACCCGCGTGCTTGGTTGCGAACGCACTCGGCGCGGGGAAACTGAGGACATCTGTTGCTTTGTTCTTCCCGCGAAAACTCTTATTGAGAGTACAGAGCGTGGAATCTCCACTTAAGAGGACGTCCACGGCTCCGCGAAGACCGACCGCAGCGCGGGCTCGGTTCAGAAAACGCGTCAAAGCAGACGTCGAGATCTCATAGTCCTTTACCCGTGGCACCAGGTCGATAGTGATCATCGCTTGTCCTGCTTGGATCCCGTGGCAGACTCTGAGTTCTTCGAATATACCCGCACATAATCGACGAGCATCTGTTTCGGAAAGACTGTCGTGTCATCGGGTTTGCCCGGCCAATATCCCCCGATCGCAAGATTCAAAAGTAGATAGAACGGGTGATCGTAAATCCAGCGCGTACCATGCGGAAGATCAGCAGGGGTGCGCTCGACGATCAGTTGATCGTCAAAGAAGAATTTGATGTCGTTAGGGGACCACTCAACGGCATAGACGTGGAATGCATTGTCGATCTTCTCATCGGCCGGCAGGTTGAATTTTGTGGTTGGGCCCTCCTTACCGCTGTATCCGGGACCATGAATGGTGCTGTACATCGTTGTCGGAGAGCCGATGGCTTCGAGAATATCGATCTCGCCGCAGTTAGGCCATTCATTCGTCTCGTGGTCGTTCCCAAGCATCCAGAATGCCGGCCAGACGCCCTTGCCTATAGGAAGCTTGAGGCGCGCTTCGAAGCGGCCATATTTCTGCGTGAAATGATTTTGCGTGTTGATGCGCGCGGAAGTGTAATTCCGGGCAAGACCATCAGCACCTGTCAGATCTTCCTTGCGGGCGGTGATAACAAGATTACCGTCACGTTGCTCGATGTTGGCAGGTCGGGCGGTATAGGTTTCGAGCTCTCCATTGCCAAAGCCATTGCCCAAAGTAACGATGTTCCACTTCGCAGGATCGGGTGGCGAGCCGTTGGAAGCGTTGAACTCGTCACTCCAGGTGAGGTGCCACTGCGTGGATTGAGCTTGGAGTGGAGAAGTTAGCAGAAAGATCACGCAGGCGCAGAAAAAGACTTGCTTCAGCTTCAATTGCCAGAGCGCCGGGCTGGAAATTTTATTCGGGGGTTCGATGATATTCATCGTTGGGTGAAAGTTAGCTTTTTCTGTTGAGCTAAATATCGACAGGGAGCCCAATCGCCCCCTGTCGTGGATTATCGCAGATTGCCCCAGTCGTTATGTTCTGGAGTTAATCGTTATCACGATAGCCGATAGGGGGCTTCTGCGTTAGAGGAATGGCGGACTCATAAGTTCTGCCCCGAAGCTGGTTGTGGAAGTCCTGCTGAGCGGCAGCAACCAGGCTGGGCGTCATGAAAAGATCGATGACAGTGAGCGCAATGGCCTTTGAAGCGATGATCATACCGTCCTGGCCAATAGTTGTTCCGGCCGAGGCAGCCGCCTGCCAGGTATGGGCAACAACGCCGGGGACAAAGGTGGCAGTTCCGAATCCTATCGTAGGAACATTCCAACTGACGTCGCCAACATCAGTCGATGCAGAGGGCGCATTTGGGTCATAGGGACGCAGAGGCAGGATGACATTGGTCTGATCGAGGCTGAGCGCACCTCCCGCAGGAAGGGTCTTCTGCAGATTCTTGGCGAACTCCATTTGCGATGCGTCCATCTTGTAGCCTCCCACGAGTTCAAGGTTCTTCTGGGCTACGGGAGCCAACGCATCGTTCGGGATGATATTTGCGTCGGAACCGATGTTGCGTATTTCGACCGTAGTCTCGGTCATCAACGCAGCGCCGTTAGCGATCTTGACGATACGCGCCCAGATGCCATCGAGAGTTTCGTTGTAGGAATTGCGGGCCATGATTTCCATCTCAGCAAGGTCCGGAACAACGTTAGGAGCAACCCCGCCTTTGGTGATGACGTAGTGAATCCGCGTGTTGCTCGGCACGTGTTCTCGAAGAAACTCAATACCATTTCCCATCAGCATGACGGCGTCGAGCGCAGAGCGGCCGCGATCGGGCGCCATCGCAGCATGGGCGGCAATTCCATGAAAAGTGAAGCGCGCTGAGGTGACCGCGAGGGCGCCACCGTTATTGACGGCGTTGCGGTCGGAGGGATGCCAGTGGAGGACAACATCGACGTCCTTAAACAAACCCGCACGCACCATGTAGATCTTGCCGGAGCCGCCCTCTTCAGCAGGTGTACCGTAGTAGCGGAGGGTACCGGTGATATGGCGCTCCACCATGAAGTCTTTTGCGGCAACGGCAGCGAGGGCAGCTCCTGAGCCAAGGAGATTGTGCCCACAGCCGTGACCGGGGGCTCCGCCGACAACTGCCTCACGCGTGGCGACAGCCTGCTGAGATAGGCCCGGCAACGCGTCGAACTCGCCGAGGATCGCGATCACAGGCTTGCCGGAGCCAAAAGAGGCGACGAAACCGGTGGGTTCATCCGCGACACCAGCCTGAATCGAGAAACCCGCCTGTTTGAGTTGATCCTGCAGAAGCGCGGAGCTTTTGTTCTCGTGGTAGCCGAGTTCAGCGAACCCCCAGATCTCTTTGGAAACCTGCTTATACTGCGCGGCATTCGTGTCGACGAGCTTGATAATCTCCGAGCGGTCGGCAGACGTGGTTTGCGCAACGGACGGAACGGCCAGCAGAAGAACGAGGGCGGTGCGGAGGGACAGGGACATGACGAACTCCGGACTGGGTCTGGGTTTGAATTTTCTCTAATGTACCTTGGGTGGCTCTTCTACAACCAGAACGCTCCATCAAACCGGCAGGCTCGACCTTCCACACTTGAAAAAGCGACTTAAGAGAACGATCTTTAGGATCTAAAGTCTCTGTTTGGATGACTTTGACACATTAGAAACGGGGAGGGGAAGTGCGGACACAAGCAAATCCGGTTGTCCATCAACAGAAGAGACAACCGGATTTCCGAGGCGATTATTGCGGTTTCGCCAGGGTGGGCGCAGGTGGCGTGAGGTTGGATTCCGGAATCGTCGTTTCCCCCAAACCGAGAGGCAGTTGCTGCTGAGCCTTGCCGTAGCTGTCGTAAGCGCGAACGATTCGCTGAACAAGATGATGACGAACAACGTCAACATCCTCAAAGTGGCAGAACCGGATGCCCTCCACGCCATCAAGAACGTGAAGCGCCTCAAGTAAACCCGATTTCTTCGGGTTAGGCAGGTCGGTCTGAGTAAGGTCGCCGGTGATAACGGCCTTGGAATTGTTGCCCAGACGTGTTACGAACATCTTCATCTGTTCCATCGTCGTATTTTGGGCTTCGTCCATGATGATGAAGGCGTCGTTGAGGGTACGGCCGCGCATAAAGGCAAGCGGAGCAACCTCGATCACGTTGGATTCAAGCATCTTGTCGACCTTTGCAGGATCGAGAAGATCATACAGAGCGTCATAAAGAGGCCTAAGATACGGATCGACCTTCTCCTGTAGAGAACCCGGCAGGAAGCCGAGACGCTCTCCGGCCTCAACCGCCGGGCGAACCAGGATGATGCGAGAGACCTTCTTCGCCATCAGCGCGCTGACAGCCATTGCGACAGCCAGATAAGTCTTGCCGGTCCCGGCCGGTCCAAGACCAAAGGTCATGTCGGACTGCTCAATCGCCTCAACATACTTGCGCTGGTTAGGGGAGCGGGGCTGAACCATGCGCTTGACCCCGGTGGACCGTTGACGGCCCGCATCGACAAGGGACTTGAGGGTGATAGCGGCATCGGCAACGACAAGCTTCAGCATGCCGTTCAGTTCGCCGTTGTGAAGATTAATGCCGGACTTGCGGAGGCTGTCGAAATCGGTGAAAACCTGCTCTACCCGAGCAACAGAGTCATGTTCCCCGGTCACGTGGATCGCATCGGAACGAAGATCGATGGTGACGTGAAGCTTATCTTCAAGAAGGCGGAGATTTTCGTCGTGGGTTCCGTAGAGTGGTTCTATGCCGGGTGTGATTTCGAGGGCTTTTTTGATCAAGTAGTGTGCTGACCTCCGTCAGGGATTACTGGGTTAAACGGTACAAAAAGATTGCATTTGTTGGATGAGATAGGGCAAGGGATAAGTTGCAGCGCTTTTGGTGCGCTTGTTGCTCGGATCGAGATGGCTGAAGGTGCCAATGCGTCGAAGATGGGCAGAGAATAGAACGACAGGATGTTGCCGTCAAGGGGCAAGTGATGAATTGCTTGCGAGGGGTATCGGGGTGGTTGACCGGAGGGCTGGAGTTCCGTAGACTTGGTATTGCAGGGATTGCAGCGGGCCGGACTATTTGAAGTCGGCTGGCTTGGGCCTGCAACCCATTTTCCCCTACAAAAGGGTTGAGAGAAGAGAGTTTATGGCAAATCATGTTTCTTCGCTGAAGCGCGCGCGTCAGACGGTTGGCAAGACGGCGGTGAACCGCTCGAACAAGAGCAAGCTGCGTGGATCGCTGCGGCAGTTGCGCGAAGCTATCGCCCAGGGTGATCACACAGTGGCAACGACTCACTACCGCGAGACCGCTTCGATTCTGGACAAGAGCGTGCAGAAAGGCGTTCTGCATAAGAACACCGCGAACCGCTACAAGAGCCGTCTGAATGCTCGAGTAAAGGCAGTTGCGCCGAAGAAGAAGGTTGCGTAAGTCTTTAGCACTGCCCTGAGGGGTTTTGGCGTTTGGGTTGAAAGGGCTGGCTTGCGGGAATCTGCGAGCCAGCCTTCTCTGCTTCGATCGAGCTATTGCGGCTTCTGCGAGGGAGGCTTATCGTCCGGAAGGGTATAAAGAGTAGGTGGCTGGCGGCGCTGCTCGGGTGGAGAAGCAGTCGAGGGTTGGGCAGCAGTAGCTGGTGCGGAAACAACTGGATCTGCAGCTTTGGTGGCTGATGAGTCGGTGTCAGTTGGGGTGTTCGTTGCCTGAGCAGGTACGGGAGCGGTAGCAGGTTGGGCCTGCGGCTCCGCCGCAGGGTGGGAATCATGGACAACATCTGTTACGGGCTCCTGGCCAGAGAAACGGATCGGGAGATCATTCTCGGCCGGAGCGGTTGATTGCGCAAGTTTGATATCGTTTTGATCTTTGTTCGTGAGAGGCGGAAGAGTGTAGATCTCAAGGGCATCGGCATGGATAACAGCGAGTGTCTCCCCATTGGGAGAAAGCGCGAAGTTCTGCCCTGCACGCTCGGCAGGAGAACAATCCGCGCGAAGAAGTTGCTTGCCGGTTCCGGTCTGATAAACGACAACACTCTGTCCACTGACTTCATCGACACTTATCGGCTGATCGGAGACGGCGGAAGTCCGAAGCAGGATACGACTCAACGCGAAACGCCCGCTGGCAGGGGAGAAGGCCAGAGAGGGAGCGACGAAGTCACCGAAAAGTCCCTGTTCCCACATCTCCTCGCCTCGCATGTTAAATCCGCCTATCTGCTGCATCGTACGACCGCCGCGGCAGCCGAAGGCAATGAACTCACTGCGGCTCACAAAGATCGGAACGGGCGAACAGGTGGAGTCGAACGGAGAAAGTTCGTGAACCTTACCGGCGAAGGAATGAAAGTCGAATGCCCAATGCGGACGGCCCTGGTCTACGATAGCCAAGTAGCCAGCGGTAGTGACGGGGACATCTCCTGTGTTGTCGGACTGGACTGCACCGGCAAAGGATCCCTGGATCGGCCCCCCATCGTCGGTAACATTGAGGCGAAGGAAATCGATCTGGACAGGGTTCTTTTCCGATTGGCCTGATGGCACAGGCGGCCCGACAACAGAAGCTCTGATTCCTGAATGTGGTGGTTTGCGCTTGACGCTCTCAATTATGAGCAGATCTCCCTCTGGAGATGGGATCAGCGCTGCGAGGTGACGATCGGGAGATTCAAGGAATGGGTGTTGATCGAAAGGCTCGGCTTTGCCGAGATTTGCCAGAGGCGCGATGGTTGTGAGGGTGTCGCGCACACGAAGAAGGAAGTGGCCGTGACCAAGGTTCCAAAGGTACTGAGCGTGGTCGTGGAGGTGCCAGGAGGTCCGGGCGAGTATCTTGCCGCTGGGAAGCTCGACGAGAAGGCCGTCGACGAGACGGTCTAGATCGTCTTTTGGTTCGTCAGGCAGGCGCGGGATAAGCCGGTGGACGACGAATGTCAGGAGAAGATGCTTGTCATCAACGTAGTGAATGGTGAACATCGAACTGCCGTTGAGCAAAAATTCATTTGATATCGGTTGAAAGCCAAAATTCTGAAGCGGAATGCGAAGAGGCGGCTCGGGTCCCTTGCCGAACAGAGGTATTGCAAGCAAAAAGAGAGCCGCCCATACCTTGCGAAACAGGAAGTACAGGTTCGGAATGGGATACTTGGGAACCGGCATGGTGAAAAGCTCGTATCTAAAAACTACCGAAGCCGCATATTGCTCATGTTTTCACAGACGCAGGAGCAGAGGCAACGTGTGCATTCGTTTTCAGGGCATGGCGGGAGAAACTAAGCCGGTGATACAAAGGCTGCACAGGTTTTGATGGAAATAAGGGAGATTTCATGATGAAAAAAACTGAAATGGTACGTTACGTTCTCGGAGGCGGTGCAGGGTTGCTGGCGGCAAGTCTAATTCTTTCTGGGTGTTCACACACAGTACCGGCACAACAGAAAAAAATAGCCGACGACAAGAACAAGCCGGCAGAAGTCTATTTGCCAATCCCGGGATTTGATACGACCTCAATCGACGCCTCAGTGAAGCCGTGTGATGACTTTTACAAGTTTGCATGCGGCAAGTTCGCCTCAAATCACCCTATTCCTGCAGATCAACCCGAGGTAGACCAGTTTTATGCGCTCTACAACGTGAACACACAATCGCTCAATGGAATATTGAACAAGGCTGCAGCCGGTGGAGCAGGGCGATCTACAGATGAGCAGAAGATTGGCGATTACTACAAAGCGTGCATGGATACAGATGCGATAGACGCAAAGGGATTGACTCCGATAGAGCCTCTACTGAAGGAGATTGACCAGGCGAGCCTGGACTCCTGGCCCGCGTTGGCCGGGAAACTTCAGCGAATTGGAGTGAATGTGTTCTTCGGATATGGAGAGCAACAGGACTTCAAAGACGCTACGAAGCAAATCGCCACCGCAAGCCAAGGTGGACTGGGACTTCCAGAGAAGGATTACTACCTGCGAACGGGAGCTAAGGATGTGACGATCCGCCAACAGTATGTGGCGCACGTGGCAAAGATGTTCGAACTGGCTGGTAGTTCTCCAGCACAGGCCAAAAAGGACGCTGATGCAATTCTAGCGTTTGAGACAGAGCTGGCGAAGGCTTCGATGGGAGTGGTTGATTTGAGAGAACCGGAGAAAACCTATCACCTGCAGCCGATTGAGAAATTCGAGGCGACGATTCCTGGAATTGATTTCGCCTCCTTTCAGGAGGCAATGCACTCGCCACGCGTGAAAGAAATCAATAACGCCACCCCGGACTTCTTCCCTGCGATGCTGAAAGCAATTCGTGCAACTGATTTCCAGGTACTGAAGGCTTATATGCGGTACCAACTACTGACGACTGCAGCAGGACGTCTGCCGAAAGCTTTTGATGCAGAGAATTTTGATTTCTACGGACGCAAGTTGAATGGCCAACCGGAGCAGGCAGCCCGATGGAAGCGCTGCTCGAATGCCGTGAACGGGGCCCTTGGTGAAGCTCTCGGTAAAGTTTACGTAGAGCAGTACTTTGCTGGTGATAGTAAGAAAAAGATGGTGCAGATGGTGAGCGATATCGAAGCTGCCATGGATCACGATATCGATCAGTTAGCTTGGATGTCCCCGGCAACGAGGGTTCGAGCGAAGGAAAAACTTCATGCCGTTGCGAACAAAATCGGGTATCCGGACAAGTGGAGAGATTATTCGAAACTGGAGGTAAAGGCGGATGACGCGCTGGGCAATACATTTCGCGCCAACGCCTTCGAAAACGACCGCCAGTTGAATAAGATCGGACAGCCGGTCGACCACAGCGAATGGGGTATGACGCCGCCAACGGTCAATGCTTATTACGACCCGAGCATGAACGATATCAACTTCCCTGCAGGAATTCTGCAGCCTTCGTTCTATGATCCAAAGCAGGATGATGCAGTGAACTACGGCCACATCGGTGCAGTGATCGGACACGAACTGACGCATGGATTCGACGACGAGGGTAAGAAATTCGATGCCAAGGGCAACCTCAGCGATTGGTGGACGAAGGAAGACACGAAGAAATTCGTTGCGAAGACAGATTGCCTGGTAAATGAATACGGCAACTTTGTCGCCGTTGACGACGTGAAGGTCAACGGCAAGTTGACGCTTGGTGAGAACACCGCGGACAACGGCGGGCTGCTATTGGCCTACATGGCATATCTGGATCGTGCAAAAAAAGAAGGTGTGAACCTAATGGATAAGAAAGATGGCTATACAGCTCCCCAAAGGTTCTATATCGGCTTCGCACAGAACTACTGCGAAAACTCGAGGCCGGAATACACCAGGAACAACGTGCTAACCGATCCGCATTCGCCGGATCACTTCCGGGCAAATGGAGCGATCGTGAATCAACCGGGGTTTGCAGACGCGTTCGGATGCAAGAAAGGATCGCCAATGGTTCCGGCGAATAGTTGCCGGGTCTGGTAAGTTCCCGTCGTTCGTTTATGCGCTACGCGGGAGAGGGCTTCGGCCCTCTCCATTCTTTGTACGCAGCTTAGTGTGCGAGAGTTGAAATATGGCGAAATTTGAGAGGAGTCGGACGCTGGGCTTTCTCGCATGCGGACTGGCGAGTTGCTTCTGGGGATGCGGCTTCTTCTTTGGGAAGATCGCCTTGGCGGAGATGAGTTCCGCGCATATGGTTTTTTATCGCTTTCTGTTTGCGATGCCTCTGTTGCTGCCGTTGTTGGTAACCCACCGAGCTGGCTTGAATCCACGGGAGTGGGCATGGCTAGCGTTGGCATCATTTCTTGGAGTCCCGCTGCAATTTTTGATTCAGTTTTATGCATTATCGATTACGACGGTCAGTCATGCGGCTCTCATGGTGGGCACTATGCCGGTTATCCTGGCGGTGGGTGCAGCCCTGTTTGCGCATGAGCGGATGGACTGGGTGGGGTGGGTAGCTCTTGCAGGATCTACGTGTGGGGCGGGATTGATTGCACTGGGTGGGGGAGAGCGTTCTGCAGGCGGGGCGACTCTCACGGGAGATTTGTTGGTTGTAGTCTCCATGCTGATTGCGTTGTTCTGGCTCCTGATCAATAAGGAGTTGGTGGGGAGACACTCGCATGTGGTGGTGACGGCGTATGGGTTGGGGATTGGGACCGTGATGTTGGTCGTGTGGGTGCCGTTGCGGTATGGTGTGCCTCCGGTTAGTGGAGTGTCGACGAAGGCTTGGCTGGCGCTGGTGGGAAGCGGTGTGTTGTGCACAGCTGCGACGACTCTACTGTGGAATTGGGGAATGACGCAGGTTCCGGCCTCGCAGGCTGGCGTTTTGTTAAATATGGAACCGCTGATGGGCAGTTTGCTGGGAGTACTGGTGTTGGGGGAGCGTTTGGGTCCGAGTGCGTGGTTTGGGGGTGGATTGATTCTGGCTTCGGCTGTAACTCTGACGACTCGCTCGACGACTCGGGTGCGGGAGCAGATGCCGCTTACGTAGTTGAGCTTTGAGGTTCGAGCTCCGTGCGTGTGGTTTGGAGTTTTTTTGATGTGTGACGCCAGATTGTGGTGAGCGCGGTGCCCGCAACGATGAGCCCTACGCACAGACCTATCCAGAGGCCTACGGCTCCGCGATGGAGATGGAAGGTAATGAAGTAACCGATCGGGAGTCCGAGTATCCAATAGCCAATAATGTGGACGACGAGGCCGGCGTGAGTATTCCCTGCACCGCGCAGGGCGCCCGTAGCGGTGATTTGAAGACCATCGAAGAACTGAAAGACTGCACCGACCAGAAGAAAAGGAATGGTTGCGGCGATTACGACAGGATCCATCGTGAAGGAGTTGGCTATGGCATAGGGAAAGAAGAGCAGGATTGCAGAGAAGCATGCCATGGCTCCGGCGCCAAGAGCAATGGCAGCCCATCCTGCAGACGCTGCTTCATGTGGTCTCTTGCGACCGATGGCTTGGCCTACGCGGACTGCTCCAGCTGATGAGATGGCGAAGGGAACCATGAAGGTGAAGCTGACACAGTTCAGTGCAATCTCGTGCCCGGAGAGCGGTAGCTTGCCGAGAGTTCCGATAAGGAAGGTGACAAGACCGAAGATGGCGATCTCGACGAGGATCTGCCCGCCCGCGGGCGCTCCGAGAAGAGCGAGCCGCCGAATACGGGATGGTTCGAAGTGACGATCCACGCTGAGGACACCGTAGTGGTGTCGGCGTTCAATCCTAAGGAGCGCGACGACCATGAAGAGCGCAAGGTAACAGCGAGAGAATGAGGTTGCCAGCCCGGCCCCAGTCACACCCAGCGCGGGGATGTGAAGTAGTCCCCACGAGTGACCGAAGATGAGGAGCCAGTCGCCTACTAAATTGATGAGATTTGCTGTGACAAGCGCCCAGGCAATGGGGCGTACGTGGTTGAAGGCCTGCAGATATCGACGGAGGGTGAAGTAGAGGAAGAGCGCCGGGGTTCCCCAGTTGAGCGCACCGAGGAAGGAGATGGAACCGGTGAGGACGTCGTGCTCGATGGGAAGACGGAGCATGACAGGTGGAGCGCAGATGATGACCAGGATAAGCGTGAGGGCAAGTCCGGCAGCTAAGAAGAGGCCGTGCAGAAGCCAGCGGTTGGCCTCGTCAAAGCGACTTGCGCCGTGCGATTGGGCGAGATAGGTGTCGAGCCCGAGGAGTATACCCGCGATGCCGAAGGCGATGGTGTTATAGAGGACCTGGCCAAGAGCGGCGGCAGAGATCGCAAGAGCCGGGTTGGCCATGTGCCCGACCATGATGGTGTCGACAATGCCCATCGACATCCAACCGACCTCAGCGAGGATGAGAGGAAGGGCGAGAGTAAGTACAGGCCGGATTTGGCTTTTCAATGACACTTTTGGACGTCCCCCCTCCCATACTTTTTCGTGCAAAGTATTCGATTCAAGCGAGATAGGCCTGGATCCAACCTGCAAACTATTGATTCTAGAAGGATGGCAAAGCCTGATTCCATTAGCCTTGAATCAGCTTTCGCGATCGTCACCCAAGATCGTGGCAGCTGAAATCGAAAGTTTTGTTCCCTATTCAAATCATAACGAATTGGACAAGAAAAGATGTCACGCGGATGTCTCTGTGCAACACGCACTTAGAGTCTCAGAGGGCTTGACCCATTTTCCGGTCGCAGTTTAGGATCACCTGCCCTTTTTCGCAAAAGCGCAAATCGTAAATAGGCTCGGACCGGTGCGGAATAAGCAGGTCACTTTTTTGCGAAGGATGACCTGAAGAGTGTGACATTTACGCTGCTGTAATCTCCGGATGATTTCAATTCCCTACACTGTCCAACATGCGTGATGAACCTTTGACTTACAGTACAACTCCGGGCCGGAGCGAGGGGACGACCGTCCTGAAGCTCGTTGGGCCATTGACTTTGATAACGATGTTTGGATTTCAGGACGAATTCCGTGCGTTGACGCCTCAGATATTGATTGTAGACATGAGCGAGGTCCCCTACATGGATTCGGCGGGGTTGGGGCTGATTATGAATCAGTATGTCTCTGCCACCGACCATGGGAAAAAGTTGTTGCTTGTAGGTGTGAATGAACGGGTTACGGAACTCTTCAAGATGACCAGGGTGAGCGGCGTGTTGCAGAGCTACCCTACGGCGGAGGCAGCTGAGGCTGGTTTGTAGGGCCCACGTGGAAGCACAAGGTGGGGTCCCTCCGCTGCGTCCCGTTCACAAGTTCGAAAATCCTACCCCATAGTAAGATTCCGCGCATGAAACTACGCGGCCCAGCGGCCGATCGAACCGCCGTATAGTTCTGTCTTCGCTCTTCGCCGCAGCGACGCAAGCCTTCACGCAAAGTGCGGTCCCGTCGGCCCGTCCGCCATAGACTGCCACACAACCCTCAACGGCGTTCGAAGTTGTCTCTATTCGACCCGCCGAGCCGAACAGCAACTGGAGGATCGGTTGGGCGACAACTCCCGATGGCTACAAGGTCACCGGTCAGTCACTGCGATCGACGAATGATCGCGTACCTTGCGGAAGGTATTGCCTATTGGTCCAAAGACCGCCTCTCCGGGGCGCCCCCGTGGCTAGATGATCTATACGACATCAACGCCAAGGTCGCCGAGTCCGACCAGGTCGAGTGACAGAAGCAGGGCATGAGTCTCGATAAGAAAGTCATGCTTCAACAGAAGCTGCAACCCTGCTCGCCGACCGCTGTCGTCTCGTCGCACACCGAAATCCGGGCGGCGAAATCTCAGGCCTTTCGCTTCAGCCCGGTAAACGCGGTCTTCACCTCACCGAGACCCAACCTGACGAGCCCTCCCGAAGGTGTCAGACTCCCCAGCGGCGGCATCCTGATCCCTTGGCGCAGAAGAGAGAGGCCACGCATGAGCTTCTACGGAGCGACGATGGCAGACTTTGCGGTCCACCTTTCCCAATCCTCCGGAGGCCACCCAGTCCAAAACCATACGGGCCTCACGAGCCGTCATGACTTTGTCGTCAACTGGGTCGATGACCTCGACTCGAAAATGCCCGAACGCTTTATCGCATCGGACGACCCCTACCCCCTCTCCCATTGGGACATCGAATCCCTTGGCCTCCACCTCGCACCCACGAAGCTTCCGGTTGACACCCTCGTCATCGACTCCATCGAGAACCCTCTGCGAATTAGAGAGGCTCAAATCGTCCGGGTGCTATTTTACTGCGGGGTGATGATGCCGCCTACGGGCATGCTGACAGGGAGCGGGACTTCCTCGACTACAGGGCGCTTAAGGTGCATGGCTTCTGCCGTCATGTCGGTGTACTTGAGGCCGGCTCCGGTGTTGAAGAGGACGACCTTGTCAGTGGTTTTGAGATCGCCTGAGGCGATGAGAGCGTCGTAGGCTGCGGTAGCGGCTGCACCTTCGGGGGAGAGGAAGAGGCCCTCGTGTTTGGCCCAGTCCAGGATGCTCGAGAGGATTTCTTCGTCTGGATGGGCGATGGCAGCGCCACCGGATTCACGGACAATGTCGAGAATGATGGTATCGGCGTAGGGTTTGGGGACGCGGAGGCCGGCGGCAAAGGTTTGTGCGTTCTGGAAGAACTCGCTGGCTGGCTTATGTTCGGCATAAGCTTTGGCGATAGGAGCACAGCCACTGGATTGCAGTGCATACATCTTCGGGCGCTTGCCAGAGACCCATCCCAGCTGCTCCATCTCTTCAAAGGCCTTCCACATGCCGATGAGACCGACGCCTCCGCCGGTGGGATAGAAGACGGCATCCGGATACTTCCAACCGAGCTGTTCGACGAGCTCGTATCCCATGGTCTTTTTGCCTTCGACTCGGAAGGGCTCTTTGAGACTTGAGATATCGAACCAAACTTGCTCGATTGGGGTGTTGGCGGCCTTCTGCGCCTTGATATTTTCGCCAACCATACGGGCGCAGTCGGAGATAAGTCCGTCGACCATAGTGACGTCGGCTCCGTAGACGACACCTTCGAGATAGTTCGCGAGGGGGACGTCCTGGGGCATGAAGATGTGCGCAGTGATGTCTGCTGCGGCGGCATAAGCAGCGAGGGCGCCCGCGGCATTGCCAGCGCTGGGAACAGCCAGATGTTGGAGACCGTAATGTTTCGCCATCGTTACCGCGAGGCCCAGGCCGCGAGCTTTAAAGGTTCCAGTAGGATTGGCGCCTTCTTCTTTGATATAGAGTCCCGCATACCGCTTGCTGTGGATCAGCGGAGTCCAGCCTTCGCCGAGAGTTACCGGCGTGACACTTGGCAGAACGCTGCCGTAGCGCCACATGCCAAGACTGGCTGGGGAGGCGGCGGCACGAGCGGCAATTTGATCACGTTTGGCAGTCTTTTTGAGCAGATCCATGTCGTACCGGACATAAAGCGAGCCGGCACAAAGTGGGCAGACTGTTTGGGGGGTTTCGGCTGAGACGTGATGGTGGCAGCGGGAACACTCAAGGAACGCAATGACGGCCATATATTAGATGTTACCGGATTCGTTCCTCTGGGGATAGCCTTCTCGATGAATATCGAAAGATTCTCTTTATTGTCCCACAGGTCAAATGGGATCAATAGGTTGCGTGGTCGAAAAAGCTCGGCCAAGTGGATTGATTTAGTAGCTAACTCCTTCGTTATCGAACTGCATTTATAGGATGAAGTTGCGATATGGAAAGCCACCGCGAAAGAAGGGGTTGCCAATCGTACTTCGATAGGCATAGTATCCCTGTCGGTCCTGAGAAATCACTACTTATGGTGCAATTTGGCGGGGCCAAATCATCGATGAAACGCATCCTGACAATTAACGATTCGGTTTGAGTCCTACAACCCAACTACCTGACGGGGCGGTTAGACCCCTCAGCGCGCTTTGGAGAGAAAAAGATGGCATGGTACGCCTATTGCATTGCAGAACGTCAGGCTTTTCCGGAACTTTGCCGGCACCGGCGTCCGATGCCCCTGACAGGGGTTACGGGTATGTTCGGTAACCAAACTTTCCTCTTCCCTGCCAGTGATCTGGCCGTCATCGTCTCCGAACACAGTGCGGACGACAATGCGCGGATGGACCAGCAGGCCGCTAAAGATCATGCACGCGTTGTTGCTGATTGCTTCAAACTTTCAACCGTACTTCCCTTCCGGTTTGGTACGACCTTCGCAGATGACGATGCGCTTCGGCGATCGGTGCGGTCGAATCAGCGTCATTTTCAGGCAAATGTGGAGCGTCTGCGCGGCAAGGCAGAGATGCACCTGAAGGTATTGGTCGATGACATCTGCCCGGGGAATTCTGCTCGGGATATGACTGTGGGCCAACAATATCTGACCAGCCTGCGGGAGAGCGCCAGTAGACAGCGTGAACGGCAGTCGAAGGCGAGAGCCCTTTCGATTCAGATGCACCGGATGTTTCTGCCGCTTGCGGAAGAGATCACCTGTAAGCGAATGGATACTGGCAAGATGCTGCTGGATATTGCTCACCTGATCGACAACAAGACGGTTGAGCGGTACCAGAATAAGTACACGTCGGCGACTCAGGAGTTGAAGGACTGCCGTATGCAGCTTTCCGGACCCTGGCCTCCGTATCACTTCGTTCACCGGAGCGGAGCGCAACAGCACGCTTAGGAAACGACAAGATAAATCCCTCTGCCTTGAAGCAGAGGGATTTTTTTGTCGCGACTAAGTTGTTTTTCTTTCTTCCAGGTGGGCTGAAGATACAGCCCTGCCGAAGTTCTTCGCATCGCACATTCAGGCCCAAATTCTGGCAGAATCATTGTGTCCGGACGGCTATGTGATGTTTTTGCAAGGAGAACGTAGATGACTCGTCATGCAAAATTTTTTAAAGCGGTGCTTGCTGCTGGAATATCAGGAGTGTGGATCGCCGGAACGACGGCAGCATATGGCCAGGAGCCGAATCCTACATCTCAGATGCCTAATCAGCAGGAACAGCAAAAGCTTGAGAAGCAGGACAACGGGATTTATCTGTACCGGGTGAATGTCGTGCAACGCGATCTGGATGCGGTGAATTATCTGCATCGCAGCGGGTCGACGAATATTGCGTTCAAAGGGACGACGTTGCTTCCGCTGGCGAAGGGCGAAGCAAAAGTTACGAGCGAGCGCGGCGGAATTCACATCGAAGCACGCTTTCAGGGACTCACGCCGGCGAATGGATTTGGTCCGGAGTATTTGACCTATGTGCTATGGGCGATCAGTCCGGATGGTCGGCCGAATAACCTTGGCGAGGTGCTACCGGCGGGTACAAAGAACAATATCGATGTCACGACTGCATTGCAGTCCTTCGGGATGATTGTTACGGCGGAGCCTTATTTTTCAGTGACCCAGCCAAGCGATGTAGTGGTGCTGCAGAACGAGATTCTGCAGGACAAGACGAATGGTGTTCTGGAGAAGGTGAATGCGCATTATCTTTTGTTGCCGCGCGGAACCTACGCCCAAACAGAAGGTTCGAAGACCGTGCCAAACCCGATTACTCGGGATGAAAAGTCGCCTCTCGAGCTCTATCAGGCAAACAACGCTATCCGGATCGCCAAGAATGTCGGGGCAGACCAATATGCTCCGGAGATTATGAAGGAGGCGATGCAGGATCTAACGAATGCGACCTCGATCGATCAGAACAAGAAGGGCGATCGAAAGATGGAGATCACGTTTGCGCGGCAGGCTGTGCAACGGGCTGAGGATGCGCGGCTCGTTACTCTGCGACGACAGGCTTCGGAACGTCAGTTGGCCGCGGAGAATGCGAAACGAGATGCACAGGCCGAGGCACAGCAGTCTGCACTTGCCGCTGAGAAGGCCAGAGCCGCGCAGGCGGAGGCTGATGCCGATCGTGCTCGTGCCGAAGCAGCGGCAGCCGAGGCGCAGGCCCGAGCAGCGGCTGCGAATAAGAATGCGGAGCATGCCAATGAGGTTCGGGAGAGACTACGTGCACAGTTGAATAGCGTGCTTGCTACAAGCGAATCTGCGCGCGGACTGATCGTCAATATGTCGGATGTACTCTTCGATACCGGCAAGTACACTTTGAAACCAAACACACAGATCAGTCTTGCAAAGGTTTCTGGGATTTTGCAGGCCTATCCGGGCTTGAAGCTACAGGTGGAGGGATACACGGATAGCGTAGGAACCGACGACTACAACCAGAAGCTATCCGAAAATAGAGCAGATGCTGTTCGGGATTTTCTGGTGAGCCAAGGAGTGCAGCCGGATAACATTTCCTCGACGGGGTATGGAAAGGCCAAGCCGGTTGCCGACAACAATACGGCAGCTGGTCGCGCGCAGAACCGGCGAGTGCAACTGGTGGTTTCGGGGGATGCGATTGGTGTGCAACAGAGTAGTCCTGATGCTCCGACTGCGAATCCTCAGCAAATTTAATCTCTTTAACGAAGCCAAATAAACGAGGGGCGCTAGTGCCCTTTCGTTTTTTTGGATATAAGAAGTTATGGGAAATCTTCAGGGAAAGACTGTGTTTGTGACCGGGGCGAGCTCCGGTATCGGAAGATCGACTGCAATCGCCTTTGCGCGTGAGGGTTGCCGGCTGCTTCTCTGCGCGCGCCGTCGGGGTCCGCTCGAAGCGCTTACCAAGATGCTCGCGGACTCTGGAGTTACTGCCGAAGTACACGTGTTTCAACTGGATGTTCAGGATCGCAGTGCTGTCGAGACAGCGATTGCGAATCTTCCTTCCGATTGGAAAGAGATCGACGTGCTGGTGAACAATGCCGGGCTGAGCCGTGGATTGACCAAGCTGTACGAGGATGATCCCCAGAACTGGGAAGAGATGATCGACACGAACGTGAAGGGCCTGCTTTATGTGACGCGATCCATTGTGCCTGGCATGGTGGCTCGCGGGCGTGGTCATGTGATCAATCTGGGATCGACCGCTGCTCATATTACGTATGCGAACGGGGCCGTTTATTGCGCGAGTAAGGCTGCTGAAAAGTCCATCAGCGAAGGTCTCAAGATTGATTTGATGGGGACCGCGGTGCGGGTGACCTCAGTCGACGCTGGAATGGTTGAGACCAACTTCAGCAACGTACGATTTCGGGGGGATGAAGAGCGAGCGGCGAAGGTGTATCAGAACATTACGCCATTGCAACCTGAGGATGTTGCGGATGCAATTGTATGGGCTGCGAGCCGTCCGGCTCACGTGAATATCCATACCGTCGTGATGACAACGATCGATCAGGCGAATTCGACAATCTTTCACCGTCATTAACAGATCAGAACAGCGAGGCGCAGACTAAAGGTGAATCGTCCAGCCGAGTTCGGCGAGCTTCTCTTCAACGTCTGCCAGTGCGAGGGCAAGTGCGGACCGGCGATGCGCGCTCGAGGTGCGCTCAGAGAGAATGCGTTCGCGCTGCAACTCGAGAGACTGCAGTTTCCGTTTTCGCTCCGCCAACTCTGCGTGATCTTCGGCAGCGGAAGGCTTCGGAGCAGACGCCTGATTTTGCTGTTCTTCCACGAATTTACTCTCCCATCCTCTCGACATAATTCATTCTACGCCGGGCGAAATTGATAAAGGAATAATTTCTGACTGTGTTTCACGCGTCATTAAGTAGTCTTTGTGCGGGAAGCATCTAAGCGAAAGAGGAATCATGAAGGCCTATCCGATACAACAATTTGGCGTGGATCATCTGGGGAAGATGGAACTGCCGATGTTACAAATCGCGCCGGGAATGGTGCTGATACGGGTTCATGCGGTCTCGCTGAACTATCGCGATCTCATGATGGTAGAGGGAAGATACAACCCGAAGATGACATTGCCGCGGATTCCGTGTTCGGATGGTGCTGGCGAGGTGGTTGCAGTTGGGGAAGGCGTCAGCAGGGTAAGGTTGGGTGACCGAGTCTGCGGGGTTTTTATGCAACGGTGGATCGATGGCGGTCTTACGGCTGAGAAATCTAAAGGGGCGTTAGGTGGCGATGCTGATGGAATGCTCGCGGAATATGCGCTGCTTTCTGAGGATGGTGTTGTTCGCTTTCCGGATCATTTGACTTTTGAAGAGGCCGCTACACTTCCATGCGCTGCCGTGACGGCCTGGAATGCGCTGAATCATGCCGGGGAACCAGCAAGCCCCGCCGTCGGGGGAGAGACAATTGTTATTCAAGGGACGGGAGGCGTGTCCCTTTTTGCTTTGCAGTTTGGAAAGCTGATGGGGACAAGAGTGATTGGGACTTCGTCCAGCGACCAGAAGCTTGCACGTGCTTCGAGCCTGGGGCTCTCAGCTGGATGCAACTACAAGGAACGGCCGGATTGGTCGAAATGGGTGAGTGAGCAAACTGGAGGCAAGGGTGCCGACCGTATTGTTGAGGTAGGAGGCGCCGGGACGTTTGGACAGTCACTGCGTGCAGCGTGTGTCGGCGGCGTGGTTGCCCAGATTGGTGTTCTGTCTGGAGGGGCAGTTTCGGAACCGCTGGCCTTGACTCCGATTCTTCATAAGCAACTCCGCGTACAGGGAATTTATGTAGGATCGCGGATTATGTTTGAAGAGATGAACGCTACGATCGAGAAGGAAAGGATGCATCCAGTTATCGATCGGGTCTTTGACTTCGATCAGGCGCGTGAGGCCTTCATCTATATGAAGTCTGCTTCGCACTTCGGCAAGATTGTGATTCGCGTGACTGCGCAGACATGATGTGGTTCTTGCATATAATCGGAGAGCCCGAGGAATAAATTTGAGTGATCGTTGAGATTGAAGGACTGCGAAAGATTTATAACGGCAAGCAGAGAGTCGTCGCGGTGGACGACATCGATCTTAGCGTTCACGACGGTGAGCTCTTCGGGCTGCTGGGGCCAAATGGTGCGGGAAAAACGACGACGATCAGTATCTGCACGACGCGGGCTTTGCCGACCGCTGGGCATGTACGAATTGCAGGCATTGATGTTGTAAAAAATCCCTCACGCGCGAGACAGAGCATTGGGGTTGTGCCACAGTACAACACGCTGGATCGCGCCTGCACTGTTTTTGAGAATATTCATTTTCATTGTCTTTACTTTGGCTTTTCGCGAGCTGATGCCAGGCAACGAACGAGTCAGCTGCTGGCGCAGTTTCATCTTTCGGAGCGAGCGGGAGCCTATCCTGCGCAGTTGTCCGGCGGCCTTGCACAAAGAGTGCAGATTGCGCGTGCCATTGCGCATCATCCGAAGGTACTTTTTCTTGATGAGCCGAGTGCGGGACTGGATCCACAGAGCAGGATCGCGATGTGGGAGGCCGTGCGAGGATTGCGCGAAGAGGGTATCACCGTCGTGCTAACGACGCACTATATGGAAGAGGCAGATGAACTTTGTGATCGAGTTGCCATCATCGATCACGGCAAAATTCTTGTGCAGGATACTCCGACCGCGTTGAAAGGTTCCGTGGGAGCGCAAAAGATGTATGAGCTGGACTTGCGCAGTACGAAAGATATTCCAGTGCTGATTGAGCGATTGCAGCGGCTCAACGGTGTTGCGAGTGCCGAGGCGGCAGGCAAAGGCGTTCGGATCTTTGCGCATAGCGCGGAGGGACTGCTTTCCGAGGTTGTTCGCGAGGCAAATCCTTACGGCCTGCGCGATCTGACGGTTGCGGAAACGAGTCTCGAGACTGTTTTTATCCGACTGACCGGGCGAGATCTTCGGGAGTGATTGGAATGACTGGGAGTTTTTTATGAGGGAACTAGCTCAGATAGAATCGGTACCGCCCCGAATGACTCACAATCGTGAAAGTTCGGTCTCGACGCAGTATGCGCGCGCGTTTGCTGGGTTGTTCTTACGGGATTTGCATGTATTGCGACGTGAGTTTCTTCCGTTTGCGATTCGCGTTTGCATGAACCCACTTCTTTTTCTGTTTGTCTTTACCTATGTAATTCCGCGCATGAGTTTAGGTGCAGCGATGAATCCTACGGGAGCGATGGCCGGCGGAGCGTTCAGCACGGTTCTTCTGCCCGGCTTGATGGCGGTGGCGATCATGTTCAGCGGGATTGCTGCGGTTGCTCTGCCTCTGGCGCAGGAGTTTGGGATTACACGTGAGATTGATGACCGGGTGATGTGTCCGCTGCCAGTTCCGGCTGTGGCGTTTGAGAAGATTTGTTTCAGCGCGGTGCAGAGCGTCATCGCCGCATGCGTTGTATTTCCGCTCGCCTATTTCGTTCCGGCGACGCGTCCAATAGTGCATGTCAGTAACTGGCTCTTTCTTGTTGTTGTGATCGCCCTGGCTAGCTTGACTGCCGGGGCCCTGGGATTGACGATTGGGACCAGCGTCAAGCCGCAGCAGATTGGATTAATCTTTGGCGTTGTGGTGATTCCGATTACGTTTCTGGGTTGTGTTTATTATCCGTGGGCAGCGCTTACGTCTATTCGCTGGCTCCAGATCGGAGTGCTGATCAATCCGATTGTGTATATGAGCGAAGGGATTCGAGCGGCGCTGACACCGAATCTCCCGCACATGCAGCCGATGCTCATTTTGAGCATGCTTCTGGCTTCGCTTTGCCTGCTTACGTGGATCGGAGTGAAGGGATTCTTGCGGCGCGTGATTGGTTAGACGACTGCGGATTCTTTGAGTTTTATGAGCTTCTCTCGAAGATTTTCAGCGATTTGTTGCCCGTGGAAACGACCGTTTTCGATGAAGATTTCGTTGGTACGTTCGCCAGCGACGACAACGCCGGCAAGATAGATCCCGGGGATGTTGCTCTCGAGCGTGATTGGGTCGCAGACCGGGCAGCGGTCGTTGGCTTCGTCGAGCTTAACGCCGAGACGCTCGATAAAGTCGAAGTCGGGATGATAGCCGGTGAGGGCGAAGACGAAATCATTCTGCAGGATAACTTCACCTTGCGGCGTGGCGAGAACAACCTGATCTTCGGTGATGCTAGTAACGCTGCTGCCGAAGTATGCCTTGATCTCTCCGTTCTTGATGCGGTTATTGATATCCGGAAGAATCCAGTATTTTACGTGGCGATGCATCTCCGGCCCGCGATGAACCAGAGTAACTTTTGCCCCATGACGCCATAGATCGAGGGCAGCGATGGCTGCGGAGTTTTTGCCACCGATGACGAGGACATCGAGTCCGTAGAACGGGTGCGGTTCGTGATAGTAGTGCTTGACCTTGTTCAGATCTTCGCCGGGAATCTCGAGGTAGTTTGGCAGATCGTAGTAACCGGTAGCGACGACAAGCTTTCGGGCGCGATGTTGAATAGCGCGGCCAAAACGATCGGTTGTGTGGACCATGAAGTTGTCGTCGCGGCCTTCGACTCGCTCAACATTTTCGTATTGGCAGAGATTGAGTTTGTAGTGTTCGGCTACTTTGCGGTAGTACTCGAGGGCTTCGCTGCGGTTTGGCTTCTGATTCGGGCTCGAGAAGGGCATGTCGCCAATCTCCAGCAGCTCAGGCGTCGTAAAAAACGTCATGTTCGCCGGGTAGTTGAAGAGGGAGTTGCAGAGGCATCCCTTGTCTACCAGCAGAGCACTAAACCCTGCGCGTTGCGCCTCGATTGCGCAAGCCAAACCCGTTGGACCTGCGCCGATGACAAGAAGATCAACAGTTTCTTTTGAAGGTGCAGCCTCGCCCATCACTTCATTCTACTGAAAGCTTGGATGCCTGCTAGCTTTCGAGCGTCACCAGCTTGTGTGCAATGGCGAACAACGCGAGTTCGAGACGAGTGGAGACGCCGGTCTTGTCGAAGATATTCGACAGATGGCGTTTGACCGTCTCCTCGCTGATGGAAAATTGCTTCGCAACATCCTTATTGCTGCAGCCTTCGACGATGCAGGTGACGACCTCAAGCTCGCGTGGAGTGAGACCGTAGGTCTTGCGCTCCGGCGCCGCGGCAGCCTCTTTCATCAGAGCATTCAGCGCAGTGACGAGATTGGCGACGCGTTCTCCTCCTATCCAATAATCCCCGGAAAGCACGGCGCGCAAAGATTTTGAAAGATCGTCTGCAACCGCATCTTTGAGGACGATTCCGCGTGCACCGATCTGCAGGGCTTCAATGATCTGCTGCGTTGAGATCGTGCTGGTCAGCATGATGATTTTGACGCGGGGCGATTTGTTCATGATCGCCCGCAGAGCCTCGAGTCCTGGGAGACGAGGCATTGCCAGGTCGAGGAGGAGAATATCGGGCTCGTGTTCGAGAGTCTGAGTGATGGCTACATCGCCGTCCTCGGCCTCTCCTACGATCTCAAAACCGGGCTCGTTTTCGAGCATGTTTTTTACGCCGAAACGCACTACCGGATGGTCGTCGGCAACTACGATTCGAATCGGCATAGCTACTCCTGGTTCTTCAGACTTCCTGGTTACATCCTTCATTACGCATTTTCTCCTGACACACTACCGACCTGATTATGAATGACTTTGCGTGCGACCAGCATACCCCGCAGGCGTCGATGTGCCAGCATGAATTGCTGAAGTGAAGCTACATGGTCATCATTCCTGAAACCATGCTTTTCCATTGATGTTGCAAGTGTTTGCAGTTCGCAAGCCCCCACCATTCCACAGCTTCCTTTGATGGCATGGGCTTCTTTTTTGAAGGTTGGCTCGTCATCCCGGGAGACTGCGTCGTGCATTGCCATGAGACGTTTTTCGGCGTCGACGAGGCACATTTCATAGAGTTTTTCTAGCTTATCGGGTCGCATGGAGTTAAAAAGCTTTTGAAATACGGTTTCCTCTAAGTCGACGGCTCTCGCAGTGGAAGACTCTTCGCCAACCAAAGGGATTTGGCCTGAGAGCGCGTTGGCAAATGTCTCCGCAGTGAAGGGTTTGAGCAGGAGTCCGTTGAAGGCATTCTCAGAACCATCTTCCGGGGCGGTTGCGCTCATGGCCAAGAGGATCGTTGAAGGACCGCAAAGTGAGCGTAGCTGGCGGGCCAGCTCAGAGCCGGTGGTACCGGGCATCTGGAGATCGGTGAGGATGACTTCGGGCCGAAAGGAGGTTCCCTTGAGTCGAAGGATCGCTGCATCTCCGGAATCGGCGGTATCGACGGTGTGTCCGCCCTGACTAAGCACCAGAGCGAAGACATCTCGGCTTAGTTCGTCATCGTCGATCACTAATACGCGCGACGGCATGGAAACTGCTCCTCAACGCAAAGAGTATCAAAGAGTTCAGTACCAAACCGGTGTGATATAGCGGTAAAGTAATTGCCATGGCCCCGCAGGATGAGGAGAAGCAGCCAACCCAGGAAACTCGACTGACCGCGCAGCTCGCAGCTCTGTCAACGAGAGTGGATTTACTGGAACGGCAACTGGCTGAATTAGGTGCGCATACCTTTTCGGACGGACGACAACCGGTACTTGAGCCGGTTTCCATCGCCCAGCCTGTCCCGCCCCCGCCTCCGGTGCCGGAGATTGCGGCAACACTGGATTTTACGAGGCATCTTCCTAAAGCAAATGGATCACTGGAAAATCGTCTCGGGTCGCAGGTCTTCGGCCGGATTGGCATCGTCGCGCTGCTGGTCGCGGTTACGCTGTTTCTGAAATGGGCGATCGATAATCACTGGATTGGACCTACCGGACGGATTCTTGTGGGGTTGCTTGGCGGAGCGGCGATTGTTGTTTGGTCGGAACGGTTCCGGGGGAAAGGTTTTCCTGCTTTTTCTTACTCGTTGAAGGCAGTAGGGAGTGGAGCACTCTACCTTTCGCTTTGGGCGGCGTTTCAGCTTTATCATCGGCTGCCCGCGAGTGCGGCGCTTGGGGCGATGATTCTGGTGACTGCGTGGAATGCTTACATGGCATGGTCGCAGAACAGCGAAATCTTGGCTGCGTATGCGCTGGCCGGGGGATTTGCGACTCCTCTGCTGTTATCCACGGGTGGCAACCACGAGATCTTTCTGTTCACTTATATTTTTGCCATCGATGTTGCCACTGTTGTGCTGGTTCATCTCAAGAGGTGGCCACGGCTGTTGCTTGGTTCTTTTCCCGTGACGGTTGTTTTCTTTATTGGCTGGTATTCGGAGTTTTATGGAGCCTTCAATGTGGGTCAGCCGTTGGAGATTACTACGATCTTCATCTTGCTTTTTTTTGCGACTTTCTTAATTCCTACCATTCATTTTGGGCGGAGTGAAGGGCAGCAAAGTTCACGGATCCTTCAGATTCTTCTACCGTTGGCTAACGCGGCGTTTGCCTCGCTGGCTTTATACTCTGTGCTCGAAGACTCGCATCATCACGACCTGTTGCCGTGGGTTGCCGTCGCTCTCGGAGCGTTCTTTCTCGGCTTGATCCGGTTGCCGCAGGCAAAGGTGACCGCCGCGATTCACCTCTCTTTGAGTGTTGTTTTTTTGACGATTGCCATTCCGCTGAAAGCCAGTGGGCATTGGATTACGATCGGCTGGCTTGCGGAGGGAGCGGCTTTGTTGTGGGTTTCGGCTCGCCTTTTGAAGGACTCGCACGAAGCTGAATCGGCCAGAATTCATCGGACATTGCGAAGATTGGGAACCGCTGCCCTGGCACTCGGTTTTTGTGGAGTGTTGGTGCAGCCCTTCTGGCTCGATTCACAGGTCGAGACAGCATTTCTTAATAGTCGGTTTGTTACTGCTTTGTTTGGCATTCTTGCACTAGCGGCCTCCGCTGGAATCGCGTTGCACGCATACGCGGATAACGATGAAGGCCAGCCGAGTTGGATTGCGATAGCCGGAAGCTCGATCGTTGCGCTCAACCTGGTTGCCGTTGTGGCCTGTGTGCGTGAGCTCGATACGCAGTGGCACCATGTCTATGGAAATCCTGAAGCTGATTTAAAGAAGTCACTCGCTGTGTCGGCGTTTCTCATGCTGTACGGCGGGGGACTCCTCGCTGTGGGGTTCTGGAAGCGTTCGGGTTTCATTCGGTGGCAGGCTCTGATTTTGCTTGTGTTCACGATTGGTAAGACGTTTTTATACGACACGAGAAATCTCAGCCAGGGCTATCGCGTTCTGAGCTTTCTTGGCCTCGGTGCGTTGCTGATGGCCGTGAGTTTTGCGTATCAGAAGGATTGGCTTGCATTGCGTGAGCGTCAAGTTTCTGCATCGGACGGGCAGAGCATTCCAAAGGACGGAGAGACTCGTTGAAGCACGTTTTTCTGTTCGCGTTACTGATTTTGCAGGTAGTGGGTGGGTCTGAACCTCCGACTACGGATCCGCAGTACATGCGTTACGAGCGGAGCGTCAGCGTTGCCGGCCCTGGTGAAGCTTGTGCCGTTGTCGATCCTCAGATTTTTCCCCATGCAGCAGCGTCGCTTAAGGATCTACGAATTTACCAGGGAAAGCAGGAGATTCCGTATGCGATTACTCTCAGTCAGGCCTTGCAACCGGAAAGCGAGACTGCGAATGTCCGTAATTTAGGCCTGCGCGGGCGGGATATCTCTTTTGATGTCGAGATGCCTGATCGTCCTTATACGGAGATCACACTTGATCTTACGGCGAAAAATTTTCTCGCTACGGCGAAGGTCTCAGGAACTCGCGACCCACAGTATTCGAACCAGACGAAGCTGGGAGAGTTCACTTTGTTCGATCTAACCTCGCAGCATCTTTCACGTAATACAACGGTTCATCTGCAGGAGACGAACCTTCCTTATCTGCATATCGAGCTTTCTATCTCGCCGGCTGCGGGTGAGCGAGAGTCGAATTGGAGGCCTGAGATTGTTCAAGGCGTTACCGTTCCTCCCAGCAGGGAAGCTCAGACGCTCTATGTGACTGCGGCTACATCAAACGCTATTGAGCAGCGGGGACGGCAAAGCATCGCCAGCTTTTCGTTACCGGAACGCGTTCCAGTGGAACGAATCTCATTCGATCTGGCTCCAAGTTTCAAGTCGAACTTCAGTCGCGATATTCGAGTCACGGATCGACCTTTAGGTGGTTCCAACATTGCGAGTGAGACCATGGCCGGAACCATCCTTCGAGTTCATCTCACGCAGGCCGGACGCGAGATCCGCCAGGAAGAACTGAGTGTCCCTGCGATTCTTGGCTCGAACATGCAGAGCAAGGCGACGGTTGAGGTTGCGGTGGATAATGGGGACGACAAACCGCTGCCTATAGCGGCTGTGCGCCTTGAGATGCGTCAGCGAAGAATCTGTTTCGATGTGCCCAACTCGCAGCCCATGACACTTTATTACGGCGACTCCACGCTCACTGCTCCGCAATACGACTACGCGAAACTCTTCATACCTTCGAATGCGAAGAAAACCTCACAACTGGGGCCTGAGCAATCAAACCCAAATTATCGCGAGAGACCTGATACGAGACCGTTCACCGAGCGGCATCCTCATCTGCTTTGGATCGTTCTACTCGCGGTTATTTTCCTTCTCGCCATTGTTGCAATTCGATCTTCGAAGACAGTGCACCACCGGCCTCCAGGCTAACGGAGCGCCGCATCTACTTCGTTAATCCAGTTTGGAGATTTGAGGAGCTCACGCGGCTTCGATCCATCGGCCGGGCCGACGAGACCATCGTTGTACATCATGTCGATGAGGTGGGCGGCGCGTCCGTAGCCTATGCGCAGACGGCGCTGGAGCAACGAGGTACTGGCTTTGCCGAACTCGAAGACGAGGCGAACGGCATCGTCGTACATGGGGTCGTTGTTGTCCCCCTCTTCTCCACCGCCTTCGTTTTCTTTGACATTGTCTTCTTTCGGGCCTTCGAGGAAGCCGTGGACGTATTCCGCTTCGCCCTGCGCCTTCCAGAACTTGACTACCTCGGAGATCTCTTTTTCAGTGACGAAGGGGGCGTGAACACGTTGTACACGGCTGGTGCCGGGTGGCAGGTAGAGCATGTCCCCGCGCCCGAGAAGGCTTTCTGCACCGTTTGAGTCAATGATGGTGCGTGAGTCGACGCGGGTGGCAAGGCGGAAGCTCATACGAGTGGGAACGTTCGCCTTGATGAGGCCGGTGATGACGTCGACGGAAGGCCGTTGCGTGGCAAGGACTAGGTGAATACCAACGGCGCGAGCCATCTGAGCGAGGCGGGTGATGGATTCCTCAACGTTAGCGCGGTCGAGCATCATGAGATCAGCTAACTCATCGATGATGATGATGATGTATGGCAGCGGCTCCTGATTGACGTCTTCGAAGAGGTACTCGCTTCCATGGTCAAAAAGTTTGTTGAACTGGTCGATATTACGGACGTGGTTGGCTGCGAGAAGTTTGAGGCGCCGCTCCATCTCGCGAACTGCGTTGCGGAGAGCGTTGGCTGCGAGTTTCGCTTCAGTGATGATAGGGGTGAAAAGATGAGGAATGCCTTCGTACATTCCAAGTTCAACCCGCTTGGGGTCAACGAGGATCATGCGCACTTGTTCCGGCGTGCTCTTGAAGAGAACACTCATGATCATGGCATTGATGGCGACTGATTTTCCTGAACCTGTTGAACCAGCGATCAAAACGTGCGGCATACTGGCGAGATCGGCAGTGACGATGCGGCCATTAATGTCTTTACCGAGAGCGATAGCGAGACGGCTCTTGGATTGGGCGAAGCTCTCGCACTCGACAACGTCGCGAAGCCAGATGGTCTCACGCTCACTGTTCGGGACTTGAATACCGACGGTACTCTTGCCAGGCATTCGCTCGATGAGAATTGATTCGGCAGCCATTGCGAGGCAGAGATCGTCGGCGAGCCCTGTAATACGTGCAACCTTGACTCCCGCTTCAGGCTTGAACTCGAAGGTTGTCACAACAGGGCCAGGATTGATCTGAGTTACCTGGCCGTCCACACCAAATTCCGCTGATTTCTCGACGAGAACGCGTGCTTCTTCGCGGAGCGCCTCTTCGCGGACGACAGAATGTTCCTCGCTGCGATAGAGGAGAGACGACGCCGGAAGTTTGTAACCGCGAACGCTTTTGGGGACGATCGTTACGGGTTTGATATCGGCGTCGGCGCGACGGCCGAAAGAGATTCCATCGGACGAGGGAGTCGGAGCAGCGGCAGGAATGGGAGCAGCCTGTTCAATTCCCTTCTTTGCCGTTCTTGCGGAGGTCGGGATTTTCTGTGACGAATCTTCTTTTTCCGCGTCGAGGATATTGAAACCATGATCGACGGAATCTGACTCTAAGTGCCGGGGAGCAGCCACCTTTGCCAGTGCGTCGGCAAATGGAGCCGCAGCAGCGGCGGCGGTGCTGTAGGGAGTCACAGGAGGCGCATCAACTAGCGTACGCGGCATTCCCTGCCACATCGAGGTCTGGGGCGGCGGCGATATGACACTATCGGGGGGGGCTTGGATGGGCTCAACGCGCTTCTTTCTCGACAACCAGCCGAAGAGACTGTGCAAGATTGAGGATTCGGCTTGGAGTTTCTTTCGCTCGGCTTGTTCAGCAAGCTCGCGCTCACGCCGTGCCCTGGCTTCGGCCTGCTCCCGCTTGCTTCCATACGATGGCTCTGCGGGTATTTGAGAGCTTTGCCGGTTATGACGACGAACACTCCACCATTCCCATAACCTCTGCAAGAAGCCAAACCGGGCAGTTGCCCATTCACGTGCAGTGTTGAAGGTGAAGGTAGTTGTCAAATAAAGGGATATGGCGACCGAGAGCGCGAGAAGAATTACTGCTCCCGGCAGATTGACATAGTGGATTGCGAAATCGGCGAGAAGACGGCCTTCTGTTCCTTCCAAGGGGAGAGTGTGGCGCCATAGCATTGAGCCGGGCAGTAAGGCTATTGCGGCCGGCGCAAAGACAATCCACATGCCAAGGCCGATCGTCTTTGCCGTTGGTGAACCGGCAGGCCGTGAGCGCATCCAACAGATTCCCAGTCTGGCCAGTACGAGCGGTAGGAAGAATGCCGCTACCCCGACCAACTGCAACATGACGTCAGCGACATAAGCTCCGATGATGCCGGTCCAGTTGTGTGCGGGGCGACCGGTAACGTAGTGCCCAACGGTATTGAAGGAAGGATCGGATGGAGTGTAGCTGGCCAGTGCAAGCAGTAGCAGAACAGCAGCCACCAACACGACCATTCCGATGATCTCATTCAGGCGGCGATTGCGCGTCGGGGTGGAGACGAGTCGTATGGTTTTCATTGGGAGGCCTTTATGAGAGGGGAGAGCGCGCTTTCGTTTGTCACAGCGCGACGAACCGATCCGCGCAAAGTGATGCAAACAAAGTCAGCAAACCTCCAGAGCAACTTTGATTATCCCAGAGAGAATCCTGGCCGAATGGGTAAAGTCGCTATGGGGTATCCGGATACAAACCTCGAGATGTTCCTCGCATCTATGTATTTAGAATCGCCGCTGGAGAAGGCGCCAGCGGCCCTTGTTATCGGTTGGCAGGGGCGCAGGGTTTTCGCGATTTCTCCTGCTTGCCGCCGGCGGAGGAGAATCGCGCACAGTCGGCGGACCCTGTTCCAACCGTATTCCTTTCTTCCTTTTACCTAAACCCCGAGGTTAATTTATGGCGACAGATTCAGGCAGGCAGCATGAGATGCAGCTCGCATTGAACGAACTCATCAGCACTCTTTTGGACAGCCAGAAGGGGTTTGCCGATATTGGCGAACATTTAAAAGACGAGACGCTCAAACGTTACTTTCTGGCGGAGTCTTTGAAGCGTGCTCAGTTTCGAGGGGACCTCGAAGAGGTTCTTCATCAGAATGGCGTGCATGACATCAAGGAATCGGGGACGACCGCAGGCGCTCTTAACCGTGCATGGGGAGATTTGAAGGCGAAGCTTGGTGGGGGAGACCACACCTTGTTGGCGACCGCAGAAAGGGGTGAAGATGAGGCCAAGAACGCCTATGCGGATGTTCTGGATCAGAATCTTCCTCTGCCTGTACGTCAATTAATAGCAGAACAGCAAGCGCATATCCTGACCGCCCACGATTACGTGCGCAGCCATCGGGATGCGTTGGCAGGAAAGTAACTTTTTGATACGCCGAAAAACAGCCACTGGATGATTTGATGCATCCGGTGGCTTTGCTTTTAATACCCGGCGCGATACAGACCGAAGACTACGACTGAAGCTAACAGACAATAAATTCCAAAAAGGTACCAGCGACCCTTTTCGAGCCAATTGCTGAGCCATCTGAGAGCGACCAGTCCCCCTAGAAAAGCGAAGAAAGCTCCAAGGATGCCCGCGAGGATGCTTTCGTGCAGATCGATCGGTTTACCGGACGCGGTCGCCTCGTGCGATGCCTTCAGCAATCTCAGGAGTTCCCGTCCGACAGCAGGAGGGGTAAGCACCACAGCCAGTGCAAAGCTAAATCGTTCCGCCCGCTCTTTGCTGGTACCAGTCAACATGCCAGTGGAGATGGTTGCTCCTGAGCGTGAGAATCCCCGGAACGGAAGGCAAAATCCCTGGATTGCGCCGATCCAGCCTGCCTGGCGCATGGTTACGCTGTCTCCATAGACTGCCGGCTGATTGCCGATGCGTCGCTTCTCCGTAAGACCGGCATAGAGGATTAGTAGACCAGCTGCAGCCAACGCAGGAGCTATGAGATCGAGCCGGCCAAAAAGGTCTTCGATTTCGGCTTTGGGAGAGCCTTTGAACAAGGTCTTCTCGATCCCGATTTTGACTGCTCCTCCAATAAGGAGCGTCAGCACAGAAGCCCAAACCAGACGAATCAGAAATCTCTTGAATGCGTCGCCGCTGGAGAAATAAGTTTTTTTCCATTGATTCCAGAAGTAAACAATGACAGCAAACATGGTGCCAGTGTGGAGCATCACCAGCAGGAGCGTCATCTGCGGAGAAGAAGCATCCAGTCTCATCAGCTTTTCGGCAACAACGACGTGTGCCGAGCTGGAGACGGGCAGTAATTCAGCGAGGCCCTGCACGATGGCAAGAATGATTATCTGAAGAATCGACATAACATCATCCTAAAGGGTCAGGATGTGTGTAATCGGTGAATTTGCAGGAGCGGTCGACTCGCAGAAGATACCTGCAACGGTCTAATCCCGGTCGCTGCCATAGATTGGTATGCCCTGCGCCACACGAAAGGCTACGCTGCTGCCCCGCGCCGCAAAATCGGATTTAGGGTATTTGTCTTTCAATTCCTGTGCCAGGGTTTGCGTTCTTTGTGCGGCGGCCTGGGATCGTTTGCGATCTTCCTGAACGTTGTACATTGTTACGATCACGCCCTGTCGATAGACGGCGTTGTAGAGCGCTTCCGGTGCCTTCGGACCGTCGGGATATTGCTGGGCATATTTAAGGTAGAGGTTTGTTTCCATCTCGGGACATTTTGGCAGCCCCTGCCAGTCGCCACAGAGTTTGTTATCCAGAAGATCGTACGCAGCAAGCGCGGCGAATTTGCTGCCCGGATAATTTTTCATTACCTTCTTCATTTCGCCTTCATAGAGCTGAGGGCGGAGATAAGCTTCCTGCTCTTTGGCACTCGGCAATGTGCTGGAGTCCAGCCTTTCAAGTTGCCACCGGATATCCGCTGCCCGCCATGCCGCTTCCGCTGCGAGAGGCGAGTCGGGATAGTATTCGGCCACACGCTTATAGAGTAGGTGGGCTGCGCCTGCGGCTCCCTTCGGTGCATGAGGGTGTTCGGCTTCGTCTTCAAAGTTTGCAGCTGCACCATAGAGAATCGCATCGCCGCCCGATGTTGTAGGCCCTACGATACCTTTGTCGCGAATCCAACCAGATGCAGGAGTGACATTGGCGTCTTCACTGAACTCAGGCTTGTTGGCGTCATCTTCGTTCGCGTCATCGTTGATGTCGGTGTTCGCAAAAACCTTCGCCCATGGGCCATTCCGCTCCATGACGACCACTTCGTGGCCGGGAGTGACCAGCGATACTTTTTGTGCGTCGGCGTCGGCTGCGACATAGACATTGGCATCGTGCAGGACAGTGGCTCTTGCTGCTCTGTCGTAGTTTTGTGCCTGCTTCTGAGCTTTTGTCTGGGCGTCGGCAGCACTGAACAGCAGCAATGCTGCGGGAATTAGTGGTAGCAAAGAACGTGATGAACGAGAAAGTTGCATAGCCGCTCAATTTAGACGTGAAATCAAACTACAGGAAAGCCGATACCGCTCAAGTCTAATCTCTTCACTAAGCTCCGGACGCGCCGACCTGAACGTCGAGCTGTTCGCGGAGAGCTGGTTCCAGATTTCCTCCGCTCAACACGACGACAACCTTTCTGGCTTTCGGCAACTCATGCGAGTGAAATAGTGTTGCGGCAAGCGTGACTGCCCCGCTTGGCTCCGGCACGAGCTTCGTCGCATGCAGAATCACTCTCATGGCCGAGAGGATCTCTTCTTCCATAACGGTGACGATGCCATCCACAAATTGAAGGACATGATGGAAGTTGAGGACGCCAAGACTTTGAGTGCGTAGGCCGTCACCGATGGTTCGGGTGGTTTTTTCGGCGGGCCATTCCACGAGCTTCTTCGAGTAGAAGCTCTCTTTCGCATCGGCGGCAAGCTCGGGCTCGGCCCCCCATACCTGAACGTTAGAATCAGCGAGACCTGCCCGTGACGCGAGTTTTATCGCAGTCGCGATGCCGCTCAGTAGACCGCCTCCGCTAACTGGAGAGACCACGAGTTCGACTCCCGGCAACTGTTCTACGATTTCGAGGCCGCAGGTTGCTTGTCCGGCGATGATCTGCGGGGCGTCATAGGGCGGAATCATCGAATAACCGTGCGTGGCGACAAGCTCCTCGGCTTTTAAACGTCTCTCCGAGGATGCGGGGCCTACTTCAACGATCTCCGCTCCAAGCGCGCGTGTTGCCGCTTTCTTCACTTCCGGGGCGTTGCTCGGCATTACGATGACAGCCTTGGCACCGAGCACTCGAGCTGCATAAGCTACGCCCTGAGCGTGATTGCCACTCGAATAAGTGATGACACCGCGACGCAGTGCCTCGGGAGAAAGTTGAGAGACCATGTTGTAAGCACCACGTAGTTTGAAGCTGCCTATGGGCTGTTCACTCTCGGCCTTAATATAGAGATCAAATTCCGGTTCGGGGAAGCCTCCCATACGCAGGCGGGCACGCTCCAATCGATAAAGCGGGGTTCTCACCGCGACTCCGCTGATGCGTTCCTTGGCCGCCCGAATTTCGTCGAGTGTTACGAACTGACTCATCGTTCTAATTCCTCTCCGCTGTGTGCAGTACCAATGCAAAAAAATGAACAAGCCGCCATAGATCCCCCGCGTTCGGTTTCGCTCCGTCGAGATTGACGTGGGAGAGCACCGGACTGACGAGAGCCGATTGCAAAATTGTTCTCGGAATCTCGGTTTCCATCCACTGCGTTTCGGCTGCTGGAATAATATTATCCGCCTGCCCGTGGAGGAGAAAGACCGGAGTTGTCATTGTCACCAGTTTGCCGTGGGGCGAAAGGTCCTCCATCTCGTGAGCGTGCTTCACATCAGATATCGCCAGCTTTTGCTTCGTCTCAGGATTATCTGAGTTCATCAGAGCTATCGCTTCTGCTCTTTGCCTGTCATCGAGCTTTGATTCCGCCGCTTGTTCCGCGACTTTGTTCTCATAGAGATGTTCCCGCAGAACAGGCCGAATCGCCTCTTCATCGGCGGTAGACACAAAATCCTCCAAATGTTCGTATTCCAGGACCAGAGAACCGTATTCGTGCGGTCTGAGTTCTTCGGTCGTCCCGTCGGGCCGAAGCTCCTTACCAGTGAGGTAGAAGTTTGCAACGTGCGCCATTTGATCCTGCGAGCCGACTGCGAATACGAATTTGAAATCCGGGCTGTAAGCGGTGTTTGCTGCGGCGACCAAAGCCAGCCCGCCACTAAAACTCAGGCCCATCACTGCAACCGGACGCCCCGTCTGGCCCGCGAACCACTTTGCGGATTCGCCAATCGTGCTCACTGAGTTGAGATCGATGTGATAGTCCTTGATATCTGCCAGTTCAGGGGTCAGGACGCGAAGACCGCAACTTGCCATCGCATTTGCGAAGCCGACTAGCCGGGGTTCGTCGACGCCAAGATGGTGCACTCCGTGCAGGACAATGAGACCGGGTGCTTTCGGATGATGTTCAGGAAGATAGATCCGGCCATGGACGATGCCACTCACGGTAGGAAAGTTGATCGCCTCAGAACGAACCGGCTCGAGAACCAGCTTCCGAATGATCCACGGGACCTTCTGCCCGCTTGCAAGCTGCAACATCGCTATCGCCTGCAAATGAGCTTTGGTGAAGGGCCACGCGATCAGAGATGCGACCACGAACAAAGCTACTATGAAAACGAATATCGTTTTTCGCGATCGAGTCCGGCTCGCCGGCGAGGCCGGTTTGTCACAAGAATCGACCTCAGCTCGTTGTTTGATTTGTAACATTCTGCGATCACCGGCTCTCGAACGATATCGATGGTATTCATCCTAATTGGGGCACATCAGAAAATGCGGCCAAGTCCGAAGAACCATTTGCGATGATCGCTATCTCCTACGCTTGCCCCGCCGTAGATTGGACCAATCAGGCTTTTAATTACGATTGCTCCAGAAAAGTCGTTTGGTAGATTTGGCGTTCCCGGTGCTCCACCCCAGACTTTGCCTATTTCATAAAAGCCCGTGACATAGATCGCATCGGCGATAACGGGGTTCAAGCGGATGAGCTCATGAAGATAGCCGGTCTGTGCGAGGAAATAGTCGTTGCCTAGGAGTTCCCCACGACTATATGCACTCAGTCTTAGCGGGCCACCTAACGAAAATCCGGCCAGTCCAAGATCTGTTGCACCGAAACTCGTGCCTCCTGAGCCGCTTCCGAAGATGACGCCACGCTTCTTGACTGGAATGAAGTGTGTGAGTGAGGAGTTCCACTGCGAGTATCCCAATGAACTGTTCGGCCGTTGTGTCGAATAGGTGTATTTGGTTATGAACTCCGTCCCACGCGTCGGAACCTGGACACTATCCTGTCCGAGATACTGAAAATTGACGTTGCTTACGAACGGCGTGATGTGAAAGGCCTGCTCGATGGGTGTACCGACGGTCAACTTCTCTCCGAACCATTGATAGTCCTCTCCCGCTCGCAATTCGGCCTTGGGACTGAACTGGTAGCCGAAGTCAACGCCGAAGCCATTTCTCTCCTCGGTATATCGAGCCAGTTGCTGACTTCCGGAAAAAAAAGCCGACGCGGTGTGAACATAATAGGCACGGGGGGCCACAAAGAACTTTTTGCCTATCAACGGCTTGAAAAGCTCTCCGCTGATACCAGCGACCTGGCCTATCGATGCGTCGGCACGCACCTCGGAACCAGGGCCGACCAGGCCAAAAAAGGTGGCTCTTCCCCCGAGGCCGAGCTGGATATCATTCGAATCGTTCGAGGACACAATGGCTCCAAAATTCAAGAACGGAGGGCCGTAGTTTTTGAGACGCGGTCGAACCAACAGCCCAGTCTGTCCGTTTTCATCGATGAGCCTGTAACTTAGGCTGGAATAAAGCCCTGCACCTTGCACCTCTGCGATACTTCCTTCGATTTTCTGGGTGTCGATGGGTTTGTTGATGTACTGCGCGAATTCGTTGGCGATCTCAGTTTTGAGCACGCCATGCATTCCATAGACGTCGACAAACTTAGGTTCGGGCACCTCTGTTCTGCGGCGGGAATTGCGTTGCGTTAAATAGGCCCGCCACTCTGAATCACTTACCGAATATTTTTTGAGTTCTGTGGCGTGCTCCTCCGCAACTTTGACGCCTTGCGGAATAATCTCGGCGCTCTTTTCAAAGTCGCCAGAAGTATATTTGCTTACGTCTGCTTTCAACAGGATGTTCGCATCGTTCATGTTCTGCAACTCGTTCGCTGAAATCATAAGTGACACGTTTCTTCCGGCGACTCCAACTAACGAATTCAATTCCTTCTTGTTGAAGGGACCTGTATCCAGATAGACTGCGATCACAATGTCGGGCCCCATCGTTCGTGCGACATCGACAGGAAGATTGTTGACTGCACCTCCATCGGCGAAGACGGAATCTCCACTTTCTACCGGCGCGAAGACTCCGGGAATCGACATCGTCGCGCGCATGGCCTGTGGCAGCGAACCATCCTTAAATACATGTTCCTTGCCTGTCGTCATATCAGTCGCGACGCAACGAAACGGAATCGGCAGATCGTCAAAGCTCCTCAGCTCGTAATACGGCAACATCTTTTCATCAAGCAAGAGTCCTACAGCTGAGCCGGAATTGAGACCGTTGGGAATACTAAATCCGTGTTTCAGTCCAAACTCGAGCCTGTTAGGAAAGGCCAATCTGTCTTCTTTCCTCCGGTAGCTCAACGCAGGAAATGGTAGCTGGCCACTCAAAACCGCAGGCCAGTTGATACCTTCGACGAAGTTTGAGATCTCCTGCGGACTCATTCCCGAGGCATACAGCCCGCCGACAAGTCCACCCATGCTGGTTCCGGCGACGTAGTCTATCGGAATGTGGTGTTCCTCCATCCACTCAAGGACGCCGATATGAGCAAACCCAAGCGCGCCGCCACCTTCAAATACGATCGCAACCTTGGGTCGTTTTGGAGGCGTTGCGTCAGGCTGTTGTGTCAGGCCAACGGGCATAGCCAGAAATATTACGAAGGGCGCAACAATCGAATGGATTCCAAAGCGCATTCGAGAGAAACCCAGGTTGCATGAAATGTTCATGGTGAAGGTCTCATCTGGATTTCGACCGCGGCCAAGGCCCTGTAATTCTTTCAGTCTGCCGTACCCCAAGCGTAATCAATCCTGCAGTTGCCGTCATCCATCGTGAACCAACAGTGGTACACGTTCGCTATGCGGTCTACAATTTTTGCCCCAACCTTCAGCGTTTGAAAAAACGAGGTCCTTCGAGAGCTACGCTTGAAAAGAAAAGGGCGCGAATCAGATCTCGAGAATCACCGGCATAATCAAGGGTCTCCGGCTCGTACTCTTCTGGATGTATCGCTTGAGGTCCGTACGAATTTTCTCCTTGATCACGCCATAGTCGGCTTTTTCCTCGATGGAAGAGGCATCGAGTGTCCTCTGAACGACCTGCCGCGCTTCCGCAATCAAAGCCTCGTCCGCAATGGCAGTCCCGCGCATGACGATCTCCGGGGTGTTTTCGAGTCTACCGGTTCGTTTATTGATCTGGATGATCGGAAGAACAATTCCGTCTTCGCTGAGATGTTTGCGGTCACGGATTACAAGATCTTCGACAACATCCGTCGAGGCGCCCCCAGAGTCGATACAAACCCGACCGACCGTAACTTTACCTGCCCTTGTTGCGGATTCACGATCAAGTTCCAAAACATCGCCGTCTTCGAGGAGAATCGCTTTTTCAGTTACCCCCATCGAGCTTGCGAGCTCGGCGTGACGCTTCAGATGTCTGTAATCGCCGTGAATAGGAATGAAAAATTTTGGGCGGACGAGGTTGATCATCAGACGCAGTTCTTCCTGGCTTCCGTGTCCGCTGACATGAATCAAGCCCGAGTGGCCATCGTCGTAAATTACCTCGGCATCGCGGCGTTCTAGATGATCGATCATCCGGTAGATCGCCTTTTCGTTTCCGGGAATGACGCGCGAACTCAACAGAACCGTATCGCCTGTGTCGATCTTGGCGAATTTGTGATTGTTGACAGCGGCCCGGCTCAGAGCGCTCATCGGTTCGCCCTGGGTTCCGCTGATCAAAACCAGCAGTTTGTCGGCAGGTGTATCGCGCATCTGTCCCGGGTTGATGATGAGTCCTGGTGGTGGGTCGAGATAGCCCAAATCCTGCGCGATCTCTGTTGTGTTGTCCATCGACCGGCCAATGATGGCAACCTTGCGTCCGTGGTCATGAGCAAGCTCCATTGCCAGGCGGATTCGGTGAATCGAAGAAGAGAAACAGCTAAAGAAGAGTTTCTTTTTCGATTGAGCGAAAATTTCGTCTAGCTTGGGACGCACCGCGCGCTCGCTTGGCGTGTAGCCACTACGATCTACGTTGGTTGAATCCTGCAGCAGAGCCAGCACCCCCTGCTTGCCAAGCTCCGCAAATGCGTGGAGATCGAACGGCTTATTATCCGGGGGGGATAGGTCGATCTTGAAGTCGCCAGTGTGGAGAACGACTCCAACCGGTGTGTGAATCGCAAGAGCAACGCAATCAACCAGCGAGTGCGTGACACGGATAGGCATGATCGAAAATGGGCCAATTGTGAGGCGGCCTCCGGGAATCATTTCGATCAAGTCTGCATCCTCGAGCAGATTGTGTTCTTCGAGCTTGCCTTCGGCCAGGGCCAGCGTGAACTCAGTTCCGTAGACCGGCACATTGAGTTCAGAAAGAATCCAGGGGAGGCCGCCGATGTGATCCTCGTGCCCGTGCGTCAAAAGAATGGCGCGGACCTTTTCTCGGTTTTCGGTTAGATAGCTGATATCAGGGACGACGATGTCAACGCCAAGCAGTTCTTCTTCGGGGAACATTAGCCCGGCATCAATGACAATAATGTCATCCTGCCAGCGGATGACCATGCAGTTCATACCGAACTCACCCAGGCCACCCAGCGGAATTAGCTTCAATTTATCTTGTGCCATCAACGTTTAAGCTTACCATCGGGTTTTTCCATTTGTTTGCGGGCAAAAACTCTCGGAGAAGTTGGTTCCGTATTAAATATGGGTTAGTTTTCATCCTTTGAGAATCAAAGGTATGCGATAAATCCATATCTTCTGGAATTACGCAGGAGGAGACTCACGATGGCAGTGCCGGAGAGATTCGACGCAATCATTATCGGCAGCGGCGAGGCGGGTAAGTACATGGCCTGGACCCTTGGGACTCAGGGGCAACGGGTTATCGCCGTCGAAGACAAACGAGTCGGCGGAGCTTGCCCCAACATAGCCTGCCTCCCCAGCAAGAATGTCGTTCATAGCGCCAAGGTTGCCTCTTATTTTCAGCGTGGCAGGGAGTTTGGCATTGGTTACGGCGCCTGGCACGTCGATATGGCCGGAGTGAACGAGCGCAGACAAAAGATGGTAGACGGCAATCTGCAGGTGCACCTCGCAAATTTTGCCAAGAGCCACGCCGAGATTGTGATGGGTTTCGGCCGCTTTGTTGGAGAAAACACGATTGAAGTTGCGCTGCGCCAGGGCGGAACACGTACCCTGCAGGCCGAGAAAATTTTCATCGACACTGGTTCTCAGGCCACGATTGATCCAATCCCAGGGCTTGCTGAGTCGGGCCCGATGACTCACATCGAGGCTCTCGAGCTTACCGTGCTGCCCGAGCATCTTCTCATTCTCGGCGGCGGATATATTGGATTGGAGTTCGCACAGGCCATGCGCCGCTTTGGCGCTCGCGTTACCGTGATCGAACGAAACGTCTCGCTGGCCCATCGCGAGGATTACGACGTCATTGAAGCAATAGAACAGCTTTTCCGCGACGACGGCATCGAAGTTCTCACAAACGTTGGGGTCGTACGAGTAGGGGGAACCTCTGGCGAAAGCGTCACAGTGCATCTTACGGGGCCGGGCGGTGAGACGACGGCAACTGGTTCTCATCTGTTAGTGGCCACTGGCAGAACCCCTAATACGAAAAATATGGGACTCGAGACAGTTGGCATCGAGACAACCTCATCCGGACATATCAAGGTCAACGATCGGCTTGAGACAACCGCCCCGGGAGTCTGGGCTATGGGGGATTGCGCGGGTTCACCCCTCTTTACGCATATTTCGTTCGATGACTTTCGCACCGTGCGAGACAACCTTGCAGGTGGTCACCGGAGCACCGCAGGGCGGCAGGTTCCGTCGTGTACCTTCATCGACCCTGAGTTGGCCCACGTCGGGCTGCGAGAGTACGAAGCGAAGAAACAGGGCATTTCCTATCGTCTCGCGAAGCTTCCGATGGTCAGTAATCTTCGGGCTCGCACCTTATCTGAGACACGAGGGTTCGTGAAAACCCTGATTTCAGAGAATGACCGCATCCTTGGCTTTACTGCATTTGGCTTTGGGGGTGGCGAACTTCTTCCGACAGTTCAACTGGCTATGGCTGCCGATCTGCCCTATACCGCAATTCGGTCTCTCATCGTTGCACACCCGACAATCGCGGAAGGCCTGGTCAGCTTGTTCTCTGCCGTTCCCCCGCTTGCAGGCCATTGATCTGCAGCTCATATGCTGCGAATCAACGAAGAATATCTTCAAGGACAAGGGAGAGTTCAGTTTTTTCATCGCGGTATTTAACGATGACAGGCGCGGCGAGACTCAAACCCCATTCAGCACCTTTGCCTTTTGTCACTGTTCTCGAGCCGGGCACAACGACGGCTCCTTCCGGAATGATCAAGGGAGTCTCCGCCGTCGCCTTGTAAATCTCACCTTTTACGAGATCGTAGACCGGAGTTCCACGGGTGAGAACTGTTCCGGCGGCCAGAACTGCCCGTTTCCGTACGACAGTTCCCTCGTAGACGCCCGTGTTGCCACCAATCAGAGCGTCGTCTTCAATAATTACCGGGCTTGCATTGACTGGTTCGAGTACGCCACCAATCTGCGCCGATGCGCTGAGGTGAACCCGCTTGCCGACCTGAGCGCAACTGCCTACAAGTGCATGCGAATCGACCATCGTCCCTTCATCAACATAAGCACCTACGTTGATATACGACGGTGGGATCACCGCGACACCTTTGGCAACGTAAGCTCCGCTGCGGACGCTAACGCCACCGGGTACAACCCGCACTCCGTCAGCAACCGCAAAACGGCGGACCGGATAAGTATTCTTGTCGATGAAACGGAGGGTCTCGCCTCCCATCTCCATCATGGTCCCAATACGAAAGCCCAGCAGAATGCCGCGCTTGACCCATGCGTTCACGCGCCAGCCAAGCGGAAGCGTAGGGTCCGGCTCCGCTGAGCGCAGTTCACCGGCTTCCAGCGCCTTGCGAAGCTCTAGGAAGGCCGCAAAAGCCTGTTCGTTGCCGATTGCCGCTGTGCCCGAGCCAAAATGCTGCTCTATCTGCTGTTCGAGACTGTTCATAGATAAGGGAATTGTAGCCGGGTTAAGAAAACCGGTTTGAACTCGCGAAGCAAATCTAGCTGGGAATGTGGCTAAAACATTCTTAGGTCTTCCCTTGTTGGTGGCAGTGCTGCCAACATACCGAGCTCGCCAATCATGCGCTCGAGTCTGCGGCGTGTGGCGTCAGAGACAGGAACCATCGGCAGGCGCAGCACGTCTTCGCCGCGACCGATCATCTGTAAAACTGCTTTCACCGGGGCGGGGCTCGGCTCCCAGAAGTGAGCTTGCATAAGCCGATAAAACTGGCGATTGATGCGCCGGGCGTCGGGCCAATCGTTCTCGAGAGCTGCTCGGACCATACGCGTCATCTGACGAGGAATCACATTAGAGGCCACCGAAATAAGGCCAGCACCACCCAGAGCGAGTATCGGTAGTGCCAAGGCATCATCGCCAGCGAATACTTTGAAGTTGCGCGGAGCAGTTGTGAGAAGTTCGGTTATCTGAGCGATATTTCCGCTGGATTCCTTGATGCCGATCATGTTCTTCAACTCCGCAAGACGGAGCACAGTCGCCGGCTCGAGGTTGGCACCGGTTCTTGGCGGGATGTTGTAGAGCAGCACCGGCAGATCGGTGGCCTCGGCGATTGCACGAAAGTGCTGATATTGTCCCTCTTGTCCGGGACGGTTGTAATAAGGATTTGCGGTGAGAATGCCGGCCAAGCCGTGGATGCGAGAGAGTTTCTTTACGCGTGCGACTGCCTCGTGCGTCGCATTGTGGGTGCAGCCAGCAAAGACAGGGATTCGCCCAGAAGCCGTCGAGACGACGACTTCAACGACACGCAACCACTCCGATTCCGTCAGAGCCGAGGCCTCGCCTGTCGTTCCACAGGGAACCAGAAAATCGATCCCACTCTCAATCTGCCAATTGACCAACGCATGAAGCGCAGGTTCGTCAACGCCGCCATCCCGCCGGAACGGTGTGACCAGCGCTGTTCCACAGCCCATCAATTCCATAGTGAGTTTAAGTTTACCGCGTCTGGATTGTTGATTTCGGGGGTGAATCTCGATAACAAGATGCGAAAAGGCCCCGGCGAACCGGGGCCCGCGCGTTTTCAGGGTTAATTAGCCACGATAGAGCTCGGTGGGAATATGGAATTCCGGGAGATGAAGCGCTGCGGCACCATTTACGGTTCCAGGCGGCATGTCCATACACTTTACGAAGGCTGTCTGGAACTTCGCCATCTCATCCTTCGTGCCGACCGTAACACGTACGTAATTTGGCATCGCAGACCACGTTCGGCCGATCGCCACGTTTTCCTTCAGCATTGCCTGCTGGAACTCACGCCCGGGACGTTTCACATCCACCATGAACATGTTGGCCTGCGAGCCCGGAATAATCTTGTAGCCGTGTTTGGTGAGGAACTCCAGCGTATCGGCCCGAACATCGGAGTTAATCTTCTTCCGCAGCGGCACCAGGTCCTTATCCAACAGACCGGCACGCGCTCCTGCCGCGCTCGTAATCGAGATGCTGGCGAGGCTGCGAGCCGGACGTGCAACCGTGCTGAACTTCTCGAGCAGATCAGGCCGCGCAACCGCAAAGCCAGCGCGAAGACCTGCCATACCGTAGATCTTCGAGAACGTCCGCAGCACGATGATGTCCTTGTCGAGCGCTACCTGATCGATCACCGACTCATCGTTCGAGAAATGGTGATAGGCCTCATCCACAATCACAACCGAACCCTTCGGTTTGTTGTCCAGCAGCCAGACAATGTCTGCCTTCGGAGTCATCGTTCCGGTAGGGTTATTGGGATTCACAATGTAATACGCGCCCGGTGAGGGATGCGCTTTCAGCATTGCCTTGACGTCATGCGCATAGGTCGCGGTCAAAGGCACGGGAAACTTTGGAGCGCCCATAGTTTCAGCCGCCCGCGGACCCTGCTCATAGCTTGGGTCACCGTAGACAAGCGGCTTGTCGGGGCCAATGTTGGACATCAATGCCAGGTCAAGCGGACCACCCGATCCTGGAAATAGTCCCGCGTAGCCGCGTTTCAGGCCAAATTGCTCGTTGAAGACCGTAAGAGTCTTCATCGTCTCTTCGCCGTGATAACGGCCGCCTAGTTTCGCGGTATCACAGATCGCCGTCATCGAAGATTGGGCCGGCCCTAGCGGATTCTCATTCGAGCTGATGATGACCGTGTCCGGAGAAAGTTGACGCATCTCGCCCATATCGGACATGCCGCGCCGGGCACGCTGTTGTCCAGCCGGCGCAGCGGGCTGCTGGAGTGCAAGAGCCGGAAGTGAGGTCGCCGCAGCCGAAGCGGCACCGAGAATGCGCATAAACGATCTGCGTGAAACGCCCTGCGTAAGGTCGGAATTCATCGAGGTTCTCCTGGAAAAGCTTGATTTGTAGAGATGCGACGCTGCTACAACAGAAGGAAATCACCAACTGAGGATCAGGTACTTCGTCCCTGCAAAAACAGATTGCCTTGCAGCTATTTTTTTCTGAGAACTTGTGGGCGAATACGAACGGTAGTCCGATTGGTCTTCAATTTACCGCGAATTTCCAAGAAAAACCAGCAAATTTACAAGGCCTGTGGAGAAATTGGCAGACGAGGCCTTCTAAAGCGGCTTCGGAACGAGCATAACCGACAGCAAAGTGAAGCAAATCCGTTGATTTAAACCCACTCGCCCTTTCGCATAAGAGGCTCAGCGGTACCGTTTGCAGCGACGCCGTCCACATCCATTTCGCCGGAGCCGATCATCCAGTCCACATGGATCAGGCTGTTATTTGCGCCAAGTGCCGCAAGCTGTTCGGTATCCAGCTTGTCCCCGCCAATGATGCAGGTGGAGTAGGCCTGCCCCAGTGCAATGTGGCTGGCAGCATTCTCATCGAACAATGTGTTCCAGAAGAGAACTCCGCTTTGGGCTATCGGCGAGGAATGCGGCACAAGAGCTACTTCTCCCAGACGGCGAGCTCCATCATCGGTGCTGATCAGGCGATTGAGCACGTCTTCCCCGGCGGTAGCGGTCGCTTCAACAATCCGGCCGGCTTCGAAGCGAACCGCGATATTTTCGATGAGCGTGCCTTGATGCGAGAGCGGCTTCGATGCGCGAACCGTACCGTCGACACGGTCTTTGTGCGGCGTAGTGAAGCACTCTTCCGTCGGAATGTTCGGCTGGCAGAAGATCCCGTTCCCTGCTGTCGTTCCGCCGGCGGCCCAAAGATGATTGTCCGCCAACCCAACGGTCAGATCCGTTCCGGGCCCCTTGAAATGCAAGGCGTGAAAGCGCTTCGCATTCAGCATCTCCATCCGCTGCTTGAGCTTCGCGCCGTGATCGTGCCACTCCTGAACCGGATCGTCGACCGCGATACGCGATGAGAGGAAAATTGCATCCCAAAGCTTTGCGACGGCAACATTTTCCGGTTCACCTGGGAAGACGAGCTTCGCCCATTCCGGAGTCGCACAAGCGACGATGGTCCAGTTGATCTCGTGGCGTGTGATCAGTTCCATCGCCGGTTTACCTGCTTTGGACGCTGCAACGTTCGTGCGAGCGACCTTTGCGGGATCCTGTTTCGCAAGAAGCGCAGGATTTGCACCGGCGATTGCAAGTCGTGCGGCTCCGCTTCGGAAACCAGCAGCAATCCCATCCTGCAGCCACGTCGGTGCGTAGTCGAAACTGCCATCCTGAGCATATTGGAACCGGGCGAGCACACTGGGATCGTCGGAGTAGAAGGTCGTCACGAGAAGCGCACCGACTTTGTAGGCATGCTCGGTGATTCTGCGAGCGAGCGGAAGCGCCTCCATGGGAGCAGACATAATCAACTCCTGCCCGGCACGAAGCCCGAGTCCAATCTTCACGGCGACCTCGGCGAGACGATCGAGCTTCTCTTCAAATGTCAGGCTTGCAAACTTTTTGTGGGCGACAGCTTCCATTACGCTCATAGATTCCTCTTCCTTCTAAATCATCTCGCTGTAAACATCCTGGAAGGCGTAGCAACCAGTCCGAGAGGAGAGCCACTCGGCCGCTCGCACGGCGCCTTCGGCAAATCCTCTGCGGGTAAAAGATTCATGGGTCAGGATGAGGCGATCCCCTGCGCCGCTCGCTTCGAGCTTGTGCAGACCCATCACGTCGCCCTCGCGCTTGGACTCGATTGGTACTTTCGCCCCGGAAGCTGCTTCGACAACTTTGGCGAGACTGATCGCGGTTCCGGAGGGGGCATCGAGCTTGCTGACGTGATGCGTCTCCTCGATCGAGAATTGGTAGCCCTTCAACGCCTTTGCCATAGTTCCAGCAAGCTGCATCATCACCTGAACACTGATGGAATAGTTAGTTCCGTAGAGCAGGCCTGCCTGTTTTCTCTCAGCGAGGCCGCGCATATCGGCGAGCTTGTCGTACCAGCCTGTTGTTCCGATGACCATCTTCGCCCCGGTCGCAAGACAGGCACGCATATTTTGAACGACTGCTACGGGCGTGGTGAAATCGATGATGACATCGAAGCTCGCCACGAACGGCGGAGTCAACGCGGAGGCACTGGCATTTTCCTTTGCGTCAAGTACATTGACTCCATGTCCGCGTTCGGCGGCAACCTCGGCAACCAACTTGCCGGTCTTCCCCATTCCCAAGACAAGAATCCGCATGTCTGCCTTTCTAAACCTGACTATTAAGCTGGACGCGGTTAGCGACATCAAAGACGTTCTCATCAGGATCGGCGAAGAAGTACGCGTGAAGACTGCGCACTGCTTCTTCCACATCTTCTTCGTCAATCATGAAGCTCATATTGATCTCACTTGCGCCCTGCGAGATCATTCGCACATTCACGTGCCTCACCGCGCCGAAGACCTGCGCCGCAATGCCGTTATGGCCGCGAATGTCTTCTCCCACCAGGCAGACAAGCGCCTTGTGACCTTCCATCTTGACGTCGGCAATCTTGGCGAGCTCTTCACATATCTCGGGAAGTTGCTGATTGCTGTCGACCGAGACAGAGATACTCACCTCGCTGGTGGAGACCATATCGATCACGCACTTGTATTTGTCGAAGACATCGAAGACGGCCTTCAGGTACCCATGCGACATCAACATACGGCTGGCGACTACATCGATGATAGTCAGCTTCTTCTTAGCCGCGATGCTCTTGAATGGGCTCGTGCACTTTGCAGCCATTGCGGTGATCTGAGTGCCTTCGTTCTCGGGATTGCGTGAGTTCAGAACCCAAACCGGAATGCTCTTCTGGACAGCGGGAAGGATGGTTGCCGGATGCAGCACCTTCGCTCCAAAGTATGCCAGTTCGGCAGCTTCCTCGAAGCTGATCGTCTTTACTCGAAGCGCATCGGGGCAGATTCGCGGATCGGTCGTCATAATGCCGTTCACGTCAGTCCAGATCTCGATTGCCCCAGCGTGCATTCCTCCACCGACCAGCGCGGCGGTGAAGTCGCTCCCACCCCGGCCAAGAGTCGTTGTGATGCCTTCTGACGTGGAACCAATAAAGCCGCCGAGGACAGGGGTTTTACCACCTTCCACCAACGGTAGAACAATCTCCCGCAGCTTCCTTTCGATGATGTCTTCCTGCGGTATGGCCTTGCCGTAATTTGCGTCGGTGATGATGCAGCTTCTGGCATCGACGTGAGCTCCGTTCAGTCCAAATTGATCGAACGCCTCGGCGATCATTCTGCTGGAGAGCCTCTCACCGAAGCTGACGACGAGGTCGTTGGTGCGAGGGGTAAGTTCGCCGACCGCAGCGATGCCACGAAGAAGATCGTCAAGTGAGTCGAACTCCTGGTGCAACAGCGGTTGCAATCGGGTCAACCGCTCGGATTCGACCAGAGCCGTCGCGGTGTCGATATGACGGTGCCGCAGCCGCGCGCCAATGGCGAGCGCTCCCGCCTTATCTCCCCGCCCTGCCGCCGATGCCGCTGAAAGCAGCAGATCAGTGACCTTTGCCATCGCAGAGACGACAACAACGGTCTCAAGACCACGGTCGCGTCTTCCATGAACAATTCCCGCGGTCCGCTTCATGGCTTGGGCATCCTCGACTGAGGTGCCGCCGAACTTCATGACAACTAACTTTTCCCGCGCAGCACTCAAACTGTCACCGCCACAGACCTGGTCGGCACTTCCTTGAACGATGGGCCAAGCTTGTCTAATTTACCCAGCAGCGCCAGAACTTCCGCGTTAAGTACTGCAGCACCCGCAGCGCCGCGGATCGTGTTGTGCGACAAAACAACGAACTTCCAGTCCAGGAGATTGCATTCGCGCAGGCGGCCTACAGTTGCGGCCATACCGTTTCCGCGCATTCGGTCTAGCCGAGGCTGCGGCCTGTCAACCGCGCCGTCGAACTCTACCGGTTGCTCAGGAGCTGTCGGCAGATGCAGTCCCTGCAACGGCAGAAACTCGCTCCAGGCCGCAAGAATCTGTTCGCGGCCGACGTTGCTCTTGAACTTCACACTCACACATTCGGTGTGGCCATCTTCAACAGCCACACGATTGCAGTGGGCACTCACCTTCGCATCCAGATGCTCAATCTCTTTACCCGTAATCCGGCCTAGCAGTTTACCCACCTCTTCCTGCAGCTTCTCCTCTTCATTCTTGATGAAAGGCACAACGTTTCCGAGGATATCGAGCGACGCAACACCGGGGTATCCGGCCCCGCTCACCGCCTGCATCGTGCTCACGAACAGACTTTCAATTCCAAACCGCTCGTGAAGCGGCTTCAACGCAAGAACCAGGCCAATGGCACTGCAGTTTGGATTAGTCACAATGTAGCCGCGACTCTCTTTGCGCCAACTCTGCGTTTCGATCAAAGCAAGATGGTCGGCATTGACCTCAGGAATGACCAAGGGGACGTCCTCAACCATGCGAAACGCAGAAGAATTCGAGATCACCGCGCATCCGGCGGCAGCAAACTTTGGTTCGAGCTCACGAGCGATATCAGCATCAAGCGCGGCAAAGATAATCTTGGGAAGCTCGATCGCCGAGCCTTCGGGCACGTTCGGTTGCAGGATCATTGCCGCAATGCGCTTTGGCAGCGGTGTATCCAGCTTCCAACGACATGCCTCGGCATAGGTCTTACCGGCACTACGATCACTGGCTGCCAGCCACGCAATCTCAAACCATGGGTGATTATTGAGTAGTTGAATAAATCGCTGCCCGACCATTCCGGTCGCGCCAAGAATGCCAACCCTGCGTCGTTCCATATCCTCTAAGAATAACGCGCCTGTGCGGCATCGTCATCCGTTAACAGGAAAGAACTCAATATCCGCGTCGCCTGCGATTTATGTGATGGCCTCCGCTACTCCAAACGACCAGAGCGGCTACAAGATGAACCACAAACCACAGAGTCAGGCCCTGATCCACATAAATCAGGTAAAGCACCAGAATCCTTGGCAAAAACAGCCAGAACAGGGGCGGGATGATTCCCTGCAGATGGAACGGCACCAATGCGCCCTGAAACCACGCCACGACCATTGCCAGCCGCGGCAGGAACAACGCAAACACCAGAAACCAGACCGGCAGGCGGTTGACCACGAAAGCCAGGTTGAAACTGAAGTCGGTGGTGTGTTGAATTGTCTCGGTTAGGACTGCCAAGCCTAAGCTCATCGTGCCTCCGGTGAATTGTTTATATCACTGAGCTTTGAAGGTAAAGTCCGTTTTGACAACTGATTTGGGCGCGACCGTTACGGTCATCGTCTGCTCGCCAAGTTTCTCGTGAACCGCTGCCAGCGTATAGGTCCCGGCAGGCAATCCAGCGATGGTGAAGCTGCCGTCAGCACCAGTCAGCGCAAAAAACGGCGTCGCGGAGACGTTGATAAATGCATTCATCCACGGATGGTTATTGCACCGAACTGGAATCATCGCCTCGGCCTGATTGAATTGCTTTGTCTGCGGAGTACCTTTGGCTCCCTGCGAGATGTCGATCGGGGAACTTCCCTCTGCATTCGGCAAGGTATGAATGTTGTGCATCGTTGAATCGGAGTTGGTGAATTCAACCGATTCGCCGCGCATAATCGCGAGCACATGAGGCACGTATTTGCATCCAACCTGGTCCATGACGGAGGGGGTGACATTCTTTGGCGCAAGAGCAGACATCGCAGCGGGTGGCCCGCTCTTGAGATAGATAAATACATTGGCAAGCTTGCCGCTGTGCACAGCATATTGCTCGGCGAAGTTATCGCCACCCGTCATCGAACAAACGGGGTCCTGACTCATGTCGATCTTCACCGGCGCGGGAGGCTTGCCGGAAAAGATCACGATTCCGTTGATCGTCCCGAGAGTCGCTGGATCCGGAGGCGTGACCGGCTCTGCTGCCGACACGGCTGAGTTTCTTCCATCACCATTTTGTTTTTCGGTAGTATTCGATTTGCATCCCAGAGGAAAAATTAATCCCACTACTAATGCCGCAAGCAACCAAGAACACACTCGCTTCATACAAAACTCACTCCATCTTGTCATATCTACGAAAGGCTAGCAGGTGCTTCCATTGCTCGCAGTACCGCGTTTGCAAAGGCCTTCGTTCCGCCGGTGCCACCAACATCCTGGGTTAAAGTCTTTCCTTCGGTGTAAACCTGTTCCAGCGCAACCTGGACGCGTTCTGCCGTCACGCCTTCGTTGATATGATGCAGCATCAGTACTGCGCTCTGCAGCAGAGCGGTTGGATTGGCCATATCTTTGCCAGCAATATCAGGCGCGGAACCATGAACTGCCTCAAAGATTGCGCATTCCTCACCGAGGTTTGCACCCGGGACAAGACCCAGTCCCCCAACAAATGCGCTGCAAAGATCGCTGAGGATGTCGCCGTACAGGTTTTCCGTGAGAAGAATGTCGTACTGGTATGGATTCATCACCAACTGCATACAGGTGTTGTCGACGATATGCTCTTTGTATTCGACCTCCGGAAACCGTTCCGCAACTGTACGGCAGCATCGTAGAAAGAGGCCATCCGACAACTTCATGATGTTGGCCTTATGAATTGCATGAACCTTCTTACGTGAATGCTTCCTTGCGTAATCGAAAGCAAACTGAGCGATGCGGGTCGAACCCTTCTCGGTGATAATCTTGAGAGCCTGCACCACTCCCGGCACCACAATATGCTCGAGCCCGGCGTAGAGATCCTCCATATTTTCACGCACGACGATGAGGTCGAGACCGGGATAACGAGTCTTCAGCCCAGGTAGATTTTTGACCGGCCTGAAGTTGGCGAAGAGCTCAAATCTCTGTCTCAGTGTCACGTTGATCGACGCGAAACCTTCGCCGATTGGAGTCGTCACTGGCCCCTTGAGAGCGACACGATTCTGTTCAATGGACTCATAAAGTGCCTTCGGGATATATTCTCCGGTTTTCTCAAAAGCATCCGCTCCCGCATCGTAGCGATGCCAATCGAAGTCGACGCCAGTCGCTGCGCCTGCCGCGTCGAGAATTTTGACAACGGCAGCTGAGACTTCCGGTCCAATACCATCGCCCGGAATCAAAGTAATCTTGTGGGTCTTCTTAGCAGCCATGGCTACCGCCTCTTCTTCGGATCTTTTCCGCCGAGCAACTCTTCAAGTTCCGCTTTGAACTCGCTGACGTCTTTGAAGTCACGGTAAACGCTGGCGAACCGAATATAGGCAACCGTGTCAATCGTCTTGAGTCTGCTCATGATCAGCTCACCGACTTCACTCGTGGATCGCTCCCGTTCCGGAGACTCGACCACAAATGCTTCCGTCTCATCGACAATCTCTTCCAGCTTCCCTGCCGCAACCGGCCGCTTTTCGCAGGCATGCAGAAGACCACTTAAAACCTTCTGCCGGTCAAACTTCTCCCGTCGCCCATCTTTCTTAACGACCATGTAGGGAATTTCATCGATACGCTCGTAGGTGGTAAATCTCTTGTTGCAACCTTCACACTCGCGTCTTCGACGAATCGAGTCGGCCTCTTTGCTTTCGCGGGAATCAACAACTCGATCCTGGGTAAAACCACAGTAGGGACACTTCATCGGTATGCTTCGATTTTAGCAGCGCACGCAATACAGGTTCTTTCGGCGCCACTATCCAACATCGCTTACGCCAGTGCCTGCAGCTTCGCTCTCCTGCGTTACACGCTTCAAGCTCACGTGCTCTTTCTGCGAGTAAGCAAAGCCCGTAGGGATGATGCACAGGAAGGTCACCACTAACAACATCGCCCCGCAGGCAGTAGCAGCTTCAATCGGCGCACCATAGAGGGTATGCATCGCTGTAGCCGTCACTGCGATCTGCGTAAACCATCCGATGATCGGAAGCTGTACGAGAGACCCTCCAATACTGGCTGCCATCAAAAGCATCGTTCTCGAAAATGTGAGGCCCGAAAGTTCGGGCGTGGAGACAAAGGCATGCGCCGTTTCGAGATAGGCAAAGCCAATCATGCCCCACATCGCTAACGACAACAACGTGACGAGTGCAAAATCACGAAAAGATGAAATCGCATTCAGGCCGTCGCGGAATCCATCGATCTTTGCCGCAATGCTTTCGCCGGCAGGCTTTGAGAGCAGTCCAACTGTTTTTCGCGCGATCGCGGCAACGGTACCGCCTGCAAGTCTTACTGCCCCTGCAAAGACGGCAATCGCCAAAGTCGCTCCCATACTTATCAAACCAGTTTTGACGAAGACTTCATGATGCGGCAGATTCTTCGGCGTAAATGCCAGGGCCGACGAAAAGACGATGGCTGCGGCACCAAGATCGAACATGCGCTCAATCGTGTACACGGCGATCTGCGAACTCAGGGACAGTCCGGTACGTCGAGCAACCAGGTAGGGCCGTGTTAAATCCGCCAGGCGTCCGAACAACGCGACCGCAGTGAATCCAATGAACTGGGAGCCGATCAAGGATGAAGCAGGGACTTTCTTTGTCGGCGACACAAAGACTGCCCAGCGTACAGCGCGCAACCAATAGGTCGCATAAATAAGGGCGATTCCAAAAAGGATATGGCCGATACTCACAAAGCGCAGTTGCTGCAGAAACATTCGCCAGTCGAAGTGCGCCCTGTCGCGGAACAAGAACACGAGGATGGCTAACGCAACAACAACGACCAGCCACAAAACCGCATTACGCTTCTTCATTGCACTCTTTCGTTGCTTGTTGCGCGGCTACTTCGTCTGCGCGACGAGAGCCTGTTGTTTTCGCCGGTTGAACTCACGGATCACGCGGGCAACGTACTCTCGCGTCTCGCGATACGGAGGGATGCCGTGATACTTGTCGACTGCCCCCGGGCCCGCATTGTAGGCGGCCAAAGCCAGCGACAGATTATCGTGATAACGAGTCAGCAGCGCATCCAGATAGGCTGTGCCCCCAGCAATATTCTGGTTAGGATTGAAGGCATCGTTCACCCCCATGGCGTTTGCCGTTTCAGGCACCAATTGCATCAGGCCCTTGGCGCCAACTCGCGAAACCGCTCTTACCTGTCCCCCACTCTCGGCACGCACGACACTGGCGAGCAAATCTTGATCGATATTGTGAGCAGAACCAGCTTGAGAGATCATCTCCTGCATCTCCTCCTTTGTCGGGAGAGCAATCGCGGTTGCCTTATTCAGCGGGACATCGAGCTTGATTGGCTGTTTAGGCAGGTCGGCAATTGCATCGATCCGAATCACGGAATCAGCCGCTACTTCGAGATAATTGGAATCGTCGGATGTGTCGTTCCCGGCGAGGTAAAGCCTGATCTTGTCCCCTATGACCTCACGGCGAATGCAATCCAACTCGAACCCGTTTTTTAAGGTAACGTGTTCTATCGCATGCGCAAAAGGACTGATCGTCGCAAGCAAGGCACACGCGGCCAGAATCATGCGGGATTGAGATGGTTTAGCAGACATAACCACCCTCAAGCCTACCATTCCACCACTAGGAGAGTCGCTGATAACTCTGCTACGAAAGGGTGATTCCAACCTGAACTCACATCTTCGTTCTTATCTCAGGAACGTATTCCTCGAGACCGGACTTGAGGAATCTATCTGCTGTAATAGCAGGAGTTAGATCAGATTCGCAGGCTTATTTAATGCTGATGAGACGCAATTATTTTCAAATGATACGAACAATTGAAGCAGGGCTGGATTTTGGCCGTCCCGACCTACGCTATTTTTAACGGATGAGTGCCAACCATGTGTCGCCCCCTACCTACAGAGCAGATAAGTGGCACAAGCTGCTTGTTTTGAGCCTTATTTTGGGCGTGATTTTTCAACAGGCGGTTAGAACGTGGGCCCAAGGGGACGCGACTAAGCCCGCCCCGGACGTGATTGTATTCAACAACGGTGATCAACTAACCGGAACACTCGAACGAGCGACCGGTGATTCGTTTCTGTTCAAGAGCGACATTGTGGGAGAGGTGACGGTTTCTGCAGACAAGATCAAGGAGATCCATGCTGGCGGTAAATTTGTCGTACTGAAGAAGGACGAGAAGATCACCCGGACAGAGAAGCATCCGGGCACTCTGACCTACGCGGATAACACCGTGACGGTTGGAGATACTGCAGGCGGTACACCCGAAGTTGTGCCGGTGAAGAATCTGGCATACCTCATCGACAACGCTATCTATTCCAAGGAAGTTTCGGGAAATCCGGGGATCTGGTACGGCTGGAACGGCGCAATCACGGGTGGAATCTCATTGGCCGAAGGCACCCAGACCGGCCAATCCTATACCGCAGGCGTCAACCTGGTACGGCTGGTTCCTACCGTGGATTTTCTCCCCCCGCGAACTCGGTCGACGATCAACGTTCTGGAAACTTACGGGAAGATCAATCAACCCTTTATCCCGTCGACCCCGCCCATCCTTGCTTCGGTGACTAAGACTAGCATCTTCCATGCCGATGCAGAGCATGATAAGTATTTCACCCCAAGATTCTATGGTCTGGTTGGGGCTTCGTGGGATCACAATTATTCCCTGGGCCTCAATCTACAACAGATCTATGGAATTGGTTTGGGCTGGACGCTCGTCAAGACGCCGGTGCAGCAGTTCGATGTGAAGGCAGACGTGCACTACGAACGGCAGAACTTCCAACCACCAACTGTAAGCAAGGACCTGGTAGGCTCCAGCTTTACGGAACTCTATCGCCGCAACCTACCCGCGAAAATCCTCTTCATGGAGAGCGGAACATTTATTCCGGCGTGGAACGACTCCAACGCCTATTCCGCAATCTTTACAGCAGGTTTGCAACTGCCGACGTATCGGCGATTCAGCCTGAACCTGAATCTGGTGGATAACTATCTTCACGAACCAGCTTTCGGATACAAGAACAACAGCCTGCAATTCGTAACGGGCATCTCTTACGCGCTGAAGTAGTCGATTAAAAGGAGGAGCGGTCTTGAAAAAATCAAGACCGCTCGCTCGAACGTGACTAATTATCGGATTTTGCCGAAGCGGTAGACGATTCCGATGTTGAAGCCAAAGTTGTTTTGAATAGTGCCATCCGGACCGTGGTTTACGTCCGCCGCAGGTCGGCGGTAGAACGTTCCAAGGTAGGTCGGTGAGACACGAAAAGCGAGGTTGGGGTAAAAGTTGTAGTCGATGTTGGCTCCGAGGCTGAAGGCCGGTTTGGTTCTGGACTCCCAGACACCAAGAACAGCTGACGGAAGCGCCTTAGCAGCGCCATCGAATTTACCAAGGGCAACTCCGCCTTCGCCTGTCGCCGTGATGGCGATCTTTTCCTTGGCATAAAGACGGTACGCCACTCCCCCCAGAAACGGGTATTCGGAGATCTGCGGGTTGAACCCGAGGAAGACGGGCTGGCATCCGACGATAGTACATGCGGTATTGCCGATCTTCGCATTGCCGTAGCCGCCGCGAATGTCGCCCACGATACCCAACTTCGGATTCAGGAAATAGGTACCTGTCATAAAGAAGGTGACCTCGTTGTTACGCTGAGGAGCACCAGACTGGAAGCGAAGATAACCGCCGCCGCCTGCGACCTCGTAGCGGTGGCTGTAGGTTTCGGCGATAGTTCTATCGATACGGGCTTTCCGGTTGGCGCTGGACTCGCGGCGGGTATGATGCGTCGTCTGCTGCTGCTGCGCCTGAACGGCAACTGCTCCGCTGGCGATCGATCCTGCCAGCAACACTCCTGTGACACACTTCACGTTCAATCTGAAACCGAACATCAACGATTACTCCTGCACAAGCCTGGCTTTGCTATGGTGGAACTCGAGGGCTGCCGTCACGATCAACGGGCTATCCTCTTATTAGAACATCCGCCGCGGTTTGTCGCGGCCTAAACCCTCCATGGAGTGACTCCAAATGGCGAAAAAAGGCAGCGGTGGCGGATTCGGCAAGATCTTTCTTGGCTTTCTGCTCGGTATCGCAGCAGTTGCGATCAGCCTTTTTACCTATCTCAAGTTCGGTCCCCTCCCAGTTGCGGTGGCGGACTCGCCTCTTCCCTTCGAAAAACAGGTCGTGAAACTTCCCTTGAACGCCCGAATTGATCGCGAGTCCAAGACCGCTCCCTTCGGCATCAGCGAAGATGTCTTTGAATCTGGCGCGCATATCTACCGCGCCCAGTGTGCGAGTTGTCATGGCACTCCCGGGCACGATGTTCCATACGCAAAGCATATGTTTCCTGAGGCTCCGCAGCTTTGGAAGAAGCATGGCAGCCATGGGGTCGTAGGAGTGAGCGATGACGAGCCCGGTGAGACCTACTGGAAGGTTGCGAATGGAATTCGTCTCTCCGGAATGCCTGCTTATTCACACGTTCTGACGGACACACAGATGTGGCAGGTCAGCCTACTGCTAAAGAATGCCGACAAGGAATTGCCGTTGCCGGTAACGCAGATTCTCAATTCGCCGACGCCCTGAATCCTGCGTCATTGCAGGATAGGAACACCCGCGAGATCGCCCGCGATACGAGCTTTCCACTCCGCGGGCCCCGTGTCGTGGACGCTGATTCCCCGCGAGTCAACAGCTACCGTTACGGGCATGTCCTTTACTTCAAACTCGTAGATGGCTTCCATGCCGAGGTCTTCGAAGGCCAGAACCTTGCTGTTCTTAATGGCTTTCGAGACGAGGTAGGCGGCGCCCCCTACAGCCATCAGGTAGACAGCCTCGTGGTCGCGGATGGCTTCAACAGCCGCAGGCCCTCGCTCGGCCTTGCCGATCATGCCCCAGAGGCCGGTCTGTTCGAGCATCTGGCGGGTAAACTTGTCCATTCGTGTGGCGGTAGTGGGGCCCGCAGGACCGACAACCTCTTCACGAACGGGATCAACAGGACCGACATAGTAAATAAATCGTCCCTTCAGATCGACGGGGAGTTTTTCGCCACGGCTGAGCATATCGGTCATGCGCTTGTGCGCTGCATCGCGGCCGGTGACGAATTTGCCGGAGAGAAGGAGGACTTCGCCCGGACGCCAGTTTTTGACGGCGTCGTGGGTGATTGTGTCGAGATCGACTCGGCGAGCGCTCGAGACGTCGTAGGTGAGCTCGGGCCATGCCTCAAGCGACGGCGGATCGAGCGCGACTGGGCCGGAGCCATCAAGATGAACGTGCGCGTGGCGGGTAGCGGCGCAGTTCGGAATCATCGCAATCGGCAGGTTCGCCGCATGCGTGGGATAGTCGAGAATCTTGATGTCGAGAACGGTCGTCAGTCCACCGAGCCCCTGGGCTCCGATGCCTAGCTGGTTAATCTTGTGGTAAAGCTCGATACGCAATTCTTCAATCTTGCTCAGCTTGTGGCCTTCATCTTTGCGGACGATGAGCTCCTGCATGTCGATGGGGTCCATCAATGATTCTTTGGCCATCATCATGGCTTTTTCGGCTGTCCCGCCAATACCGATACCGAGCATGCCCGGAGGGCACCAGCCCGCACCCATTGTGGGAACAGTCTTCAGCACCCACTCGACAATCGAGTCCGACGGGTTGAGCATCGCGAACTTGGATTTGGCCTCAGAGCCCCCGCCTTTCGCCGCAACAGTAACGTCGACCTCGCCGCCGGGAACCATCTCGACGGAGACGACAGACGGAGTGTTGTCGCCCGTGTTCTTGCGAGAAAATGCGGGGTCAGCAAGAATGCTGGCACGAAGCTTGTTATCGGGAAGGAGATAGGCGCGTCGAACGCCCTCATCGACCATCTGCTGCACGGTCATCAGCAGCTTGCCGTCGTTGTCCCACCGCGTCTCCATGCCAATCTTGACGAAGGCGGTAACGATGCCGGTGTCCTGGCAGACGGGGCGGTGGCCCTCGGCGCACATGCGCGAGTTGATAAGAATCTGTGCCATCGCGTCTTTAGCAGCGGGAGATTGCTCCAGCTCATAGGCGCGGGTGAGATTGGTAATGAAGTCTTCAGGGTGGTAGTAGCTGATGTACTGGAGGGCGTCGGCGACGGACTGGATAAAGTCGGATTGCTTGATGGTGGCCATAGTCACCATCAATTTTAGGCCGTTTGAAGTATGGTTGTCGTGCAGATTGAAGGACTCGAATTAGAACTTAGGAGAAGATGGAGCGAGGCATTCGTTTCAGGTCAGTTTGGGAAGACAAACGATCTTTTTTCGACGATGCGGGTAAGGCAGATCGGTTTTGGGCACTGGAAGCAAGGCCGTGGACGGCAAAGAGATCGCCATGGGAACGGTGGAGTGGAAATACGATGCTGAGAAGCACACGTTGGAGGCAACCAACTCCGGGGCGAAGATTCAACTCGTGCTTGATGGCAATAAGATAGAGGGCAGCCTCACGCGGGGCAACCGCCCGTACCGCAGGATTCACCTCACGAAGGTGACATGACGCCAAACGTGAAGCGAAAGGAGTGTGGCTGTGACGCAGGTCCGCAAAGAGAGTGACTCACTCGGATATGTGGAAGTGCCTGCGACGGCGCTTTACGGAGCTCAGACGGCGCGGGCAGTGGAAAATTTTCCGATCAGCGGGATGAAGGCTAATTCGTTTTTGATTCGAGCGCTCGGGATGGTGAAGCTGGCGGCAGCAGAGGTGAATCGGGAGTTGGGGCTGATCTCGAAGGAGCAGGGAGATGCAATTGTGCGAGCGTCTGAGGAGGTTCTCGGCGGCAAGCATCATGAGCACTTCGTGGTGGATGTGTTTCAGGCGGGCGCGGGGGTAAGCCTGCACATGAACACGAATGAGGTGCTTGCGAACCGGGCGAACCAGCTTTTGGGCGAGGAGTTGGGTAGTTACAAGAAGGTTCACCCGAACGACCATGTGAACTACGGGCAATCGACGAACGATGTGTTTCCGACTGCGATGCGGTTGAGTGCGCTGCTGGCGCTGGAAGAGCTTTATCCCGTTCTCGACGGACTGGCAGGGAGCTTTGCCGCGAAGGCAGAGGAGTTTCGCGATGTGCTAAAGGCGGGGCGCACCCATATGCAGGATGCAGTGCCGATTACGCTGGGGCAGGAGTTTGCGGCGTATGCGGTGGCGGTGAGAGAGGCTTCGGCGGCGATACGACGGAATGCGGTGATGCTGCGTTCGCTTGGGTTGGGTGGATCGGCAGTGGGAACGGGGTTGAACACGCATCCGGAGTATAGGCGGAACGCAGTGGCAAAGCTGGCGAAGATCTCCGGACAGGAGGTGCATCCGGCCTATGATCTCCGGTGGGCTATGCAATCATGCGCGCCAATGGCGGACGTCTCAGGTGCGCTTCGAAGCCTGGCGCTTGAAATGATACGGATCTCGAATGACCTGCGGCTGCTCTCCTCGGGGCCGAACACGGGTTTCAACGAGATTCATCTGCCGAGTCTGCAGCCTGGATCAAGCATCATGCCAGGCAAGGTGAATCCAGTACTTCCGGAGCTGACCGCGATGGTCGGGTTTCAGGTTGTTGGGAACGATGCAGCCGTGGCGATGGCGGTGCAGGCCGGACAACTTGAGCTGAATGTGATGATGCCGACCATGGCGCACAATGTGTTGCAGTCGATCACGATTCTGACGAACACCTTGAGGGAGCTCGATGTACACTGCGTTCGCGGAATTACGGTAAACCGGGAGCGCGCGGCATTTTATGCAAGTAGCACGATTGCTTTGGCTACGGCCCTGAATCCTTATATCGGCTACGGAAAGGCAGCGGAACTGGTGAAGGAGTCGGTCGCGACAGGACGATCAATCGTCGAACTGGCCCGCGAGAAGAAGCTGCTCAGCGAGGAGCAGATTGCGGAGATTCTCGACCCTGAGAAGATGACAGAGCCCCGGGAGAAACTTTAGCCAGTTCGCGCCCGAAAATAAATTTCAAAATCGAGGCAAATTTTCAGTGCAGGAAGAGTGCACCTAAGCGACGAGCGGAGAGCACCAATTTGCCTTATCACCACGCTGAGAACGAAGCCTTTACCTTGTGGAAACCGCGAAATTCCATGAAAAGACACCATCCCACCACGTCGGAAAAAAACTGCACTTCTCGCCTTTCAGGAGATCTGGGAAGGGTGTTCGGCGGCGGCCTTGGGTTTGCGGCTGAGAACGAAGCTGCGACGCTTTCGGCGATCGTCTGAGGCGTGATCGATCTTCTTCCAGAAGCCGATGAAGTAATCGGTCGCGGAAATGATTGAAACAATCGTCATCCAGTAGATGGCCGTAACAGCAATGAAATGAACGCCAAGTATGAAGCCGCCGTGGAAACCAGGGAAGAAGAGCCAGTAATCCCAACGATGAGCGAGCAAGGCGGCAACGACAGAGACGATCTGAATGACGGTTTTGAGCTTGCCGATCTCACTGGCTTCAATCGTGAAGCCTTCAGCGGCGGCAATGCTTCGTAGCCCGGAAACAAGAAACTCACGGCCGATAACAAGCACCGCAATCCAAGGCTTAACGATGCTGGGAGTGTAGGCAACAAGGATGATGTACGCGGCAGTGACCATCAGCTTGTCAGCGAGTGGATCGAGCAGCATGCCGAGCGTAGTGATCTGATGGCGGCGGCGGGCAAGGTAACCGTCGAGGCCGTCAGTGATACTGGCAAGGATAAAGACAACGGAGGCAACGACCTCCTGTACGCCGTAGTGGCCGGGACCCTGCCAGGGAAAGACCGGGGAAAGAATCCAGATGAGCAGCGGAACAGCGGCAATACGGCTCATCGTGATGGAGTTGGGCAGGTTCATGGACCGGGTTTTTCGTGGCGCCGGAGGGCGTGGTTGGGCGCGGTGCCGACACTAGCATTCTGCCATAGTGAGGGCGGTGTAGTTGAAAAAGGAGCGGGTGGGATTTCCGATATCGGATTTTCCGCTACGCAATTCCCATTGCAGGAATCCCGGTAACGATGTGGATACATCGGGGCGGGTCGTAACTCATTCGTGGAATGCCTGTTATGCCTCCTAAACCCTAGCGTTGAGTCAACGCGCTTTCCGGGCCTGAACTCCTTCGTACGACATTTGTTTTCTGCTTTTTTTACCAGGAACGCCGATAAAGAGGGGAAGGTCCGCACGAGGCCTTCCAAAGGGCGTTCACCAATGCCGATGCAGAGCTTTATCCCGAAATTGGGTAGCCTCAGTACTCTGAGTCTGATTGCTATCGCCGCCGCGGCGCAACCGTATAATCAGCCTCGCGTCGTTGCGACGGGAAGCTGGCCAGTGGGAGTTGTCGCGGCAGATCTGAATGGGGACGGCAATGCCGACCTGATTTACACGGATTTTGGGGCGACAGCAACGGCTTCGAAAACGCACGTTCTGCTAAGCAATGGTGATGGAACGTTTCAGGCCGGGCAGAAGGTTACGACGGCAGGAGCGGTGATTGCGGCAGCGGATTTTGACCATGATGGGAAGATCGACCTGGCCTGGGTATCGGGCACGTCGGGCAAAGGGATGGTGTTTCTCGCCAGGGGGAACGGCGATGGGACGTTTGCTGCGACGCAACTACTGGGAACGTTTGCAACGGTAGGAACGAATGTTCCGGTCTTTCAGTACATAATAGGCGCTCAACTAACTGATTCGGGGTACATGAATTTGCTAGTGGAGGATGTAGCAAATTCCGCGCTCATCTCCCTGACGACGGATGGTGCGATGCTGCTGCGGATTGTGGCGACGAAGCTGTTGAGCGGCACGGGCCCCATGGTTGCGGCGGATTTGAATGGAGACGGACATACGGACCTGGTAGTTCAGACGACTTCGGGGGGCGTGGCTGATGTGTTTTTGGGTTCAGCGGATGGCTCGCTGACTGCGGCGGGAGCTTATGCAGGTTCGAGTGCTGTGCAAAGTATGCTGCTCCACGACGTGGATGGCGATGGTCGCTTGGATCTTGTGGTTGAAGGAGTTTCTGGACAGATTGAATTCCTGCATGGGAATGCTGATGGGAGTTTTACCGGTGCTCCGAAGGGCGGAAGTGCTGGCGTAAATGCTGCGATGGGATTGGGAGGGCATCTTGTTGCGGCGATGGATGTAGGGGGGGAACACCGTTTTTATACAGCAACTCCAGTGGGACTAAGTGTGCTGAGTGAGCAGAGTAATTTGAGCCTGACTTTGCTGGGGATTTATAACGTTGGCCCGGGGCGGACGAGTTTTGCAGTTGGCGATTTCAATGACGACGGCGTGATGGATGTTGCAGTGGACTCGCCGGAGGGTGTGGCGATCCTGTTGGGCAGTACGGATGGAGGGTTGTCTGGGTCGCGGGCGTTTGCGACGGGCACGCCTGCGTTGAATGGGAATCTTGGACCGTTCAGTGGTTCGGGCCAATTGGATGAAGTGGTGAATGTAGGGCCAGCACAGGCTCTGATGCTGCATGGAAAAGGGGATGGGAGCTTTGCCGATCTGGTGACGCCCACGGCACTCTTTGCTGGTGCGGCTTCGCAGGCGATTCAGGTGAGGAATTTGCCCGGAGCGTTGCAGGCGGCCGGAATGGTGCAGTCGGCTGTGGTGACGGCGGATCTGGATGGGGACGGGTATGGCGATGTGATTGTTGCGTATGACAATGCCACGGCAGATCATGCGCATCCTTCATCCATAGCGGCGAATGCTATCTATATCTGGTATGGAAAGGGCAACAGCACGTATACGACCCCGATGGTAATGACGCCTTCACGGAATTTTTATGAGTTGGTCGTTGTGGACGTGAATGGCGATGGGAAGCCCGACTTGGTAATGAGTGACGGGTACGTTGTCAGCTTGCAGTACAACCTGGGTGCGCGCGGGTTTGGTGCGGAACAACATTTTATGGCGGGAATGGGAATTAATTCGATCTCAGCTGGAGATTTGAATAACGACGGATTTACCGATCTCGTAATTGCGAATGGCGGAGCGGTGCTGTCGAATCCCGCAGCTGCCCAGCCACAAGCGATACCTGCTGAGGTGGATACGGGTGGAGTGACGGTGTTATTGAATAGCGGCTTATTGCCTGTTCCGACGACGACGGTGCTAACTATCGCGCCGCCGCTGACGATTCCATTTGGACTGCCGGTAAATGGAACAGCCAAGGTCACACCAAGCGATGGATCGACGTTGACCGGCACGATTAGTTTTTTTGATGGGACGACGAATATCTGCACGATTCCAGTAGTTGGATCGGCGAGTTGTCCGGCGAGTGCCGGGACGGGATTTACTGTCGGAACGCATGTGATGACCGCGAACTACTCAGGGGACTTAACGCATCTGCCTTCGACTTCGGCGCCTGTCACATTGGTTATCGCTGCTGTGCCCACGAAGGCGCAAACGATGACGATGCTGACTTCGAATATGAATCGTGTATCGATCGGGCAAAGCGTTACTTTTACCGCGAATGTGGTTGCTTCAGGTTCTGCGATTGCGCCTTCGGGCTCGGTTACTTTTCTTGATGGGAGCGTGGTGCTGGGGATAGAGCCGCTGATTGGATCTGGGGCGGCTAGTTTTAGTACGGCCTTGCTGAGTGTGGGGGCTCATACGATAACGGCAGCTTACGCGGGGGATACGAATTTGGCTGCGAGTACCTCAACGGTTTTGACAGAGACGGTGAACGGGGTAATTGTGGTTAGTGATGGATTCAGCGTCTCTGTGCCGGAGGCAACGAAGGTGTCTGTTGGAGGAACGACGGAGTTGCAGGTAACTGTGGCTTCGCAGACGGGATTTGCGCAACCGGTACAGTTGTCTTGTGCCGATTTGCCTTCAGAGGCAACTTGTACGTTTGCGGCGGAGACGATTCCTGCCGGCGGTGGCGCAACGAGAATGAGTTTCAGCACCCTGGGACCGCGCTCCTGTGTGGTTGCGGATGCTGGATCGCAGACTGCGGGTGTCCCGTTTGCGGGGACCGTGGTTGCAGCTTTGGTGGTGATGTTTTTGCCGGAGAAGCGACGGCGGATTCGAGGAGTGCTGACAGCTTTGATTGCGCTCGGCGGAATGATTACGTTGAGCGGATGTGGAGCTTGTACAGATTTAGGAACGAAACCGGGGGTTTATACGATCAGGGTGTTGGGAGTTTCACAAGGTGCAGTGGTGACTTCAAGAGTGAAGGTTACGGTCGCGGTGGAATAGGTTTAGGGGGTTGGGATTGTCACTGTGACCTGGTTTGAGGCAACACTCTCGACACCGGCAGGATCGGCTGACTTTACTACATAACTGTAAGTGCTCCCGCTGGTGACAGCTTTATCAACGTACGTCAACGCTGTGTTGGGCGATGAGTTGATGAGAACGAGAGAACCGGAACCTGTCGCGCGATAGATATTGTATCCGGCAACCGGATCAGGCGAGCTAGCCGGAGCATTCCAACTTAGATCGACCTCATGCGCGGTTGGCACATTCGTTCCCGTTCCACTGAGTGCAACGAGGGCAGGGTTTCCGGTGGCTGAGTTGCTGTTGATCGTGAGCTGACCGGAAAAGGCGGTTGCGGTTGTCGGCGCAAATTGAACCTGGAACGTAAGGGTCTGGGAAGGATTCAGTACTACGGGGAAGGTCTGGCTGGTTGTGAAGACAGTTCCGGTAAAAGCTGCGGAGTTGACCGTCACCGGTGAGGTTCCGGTCGAAGCCAGAGTCAGAGGCTGAGTGGCTGGTGTGTTCACGTTGACAGATCCGAAGTTCAAACTGGCAGCGCTTACCGTCAGTTGGGGGTTAGTCTGAGAACCCGATCCCGTTGTTCCGATACCATTCAGGGCCACTACTGCAGTGGTTCCGGTGGTTGAGTTGCTATTGATCGTTAGCTGTCCGGTGAGAGCTCCGGTGGTAGCTGGCAGAAACTGCACCTGAAGGGTAAGGGATTGTGACGGGTTCAGCACTACTGGAAATGTCTGAACGATCGTGAAGCCGGATCCAGTGATCGTCGCGGAGCTCAGCGTTACCGATGAAGTTCCGATGGACGTCAGGGTCAGAAACTGTGTAGCTGGTGTGTTCACATTGATGGAGCCGAAGTTCAAACTAGCTGTGCTGATCGTCAACTGAGGGCCAGTCTGACCCGACACCGTTGTACCACTGCCACTCAGGGCCACCATCGCAGGGTTTCCGGTCGTTGAGTCGCTGTTGATCGTTAGCTGTCCGGTGAGAGCCCCGGTGGTTGTTGGCAGGAACTGCACTTGAAGGGTTATAGATTGTGACGGATTCAACACTACCGGAAAAGTCTGAGCGAATGTGAATCCGGACCCACTGATTGTTGCGGAGCTCAGAGTTACAGGTGAAGTTCCGGTCGATGTCAGAGTCAGGGATTGGGTCGAGACCGCGTTAACCGTGATGCTGCCAAAGGTCAGGCTTGAAGCGCTTACCGTCAGCTGCGGCGAGGTCTGAGGCGTATTTGGCGAGTTCGGAGTGTTGAGTGAAACAGCGGCCGATGGCCCGCAGCCCGATGTCACCAGCGTCAAGCAATAGGCCAGTGCGATCAGAAGTGCCTTTTCGAATCCACGGAACAGACTTTTCAATCTGGAACCCGTTTGGATATTTGACATGGAAGCACCTCCTCGAATCTGCACCATGTCCCGAATCCGGGGAAGAAGTGGCAAGGGCGCGAGAATACTGAATTAGGCAGAATGCGTAAGACCAATGTCCAACCTGTTCAGAGTGGCATCCACCCTGGGGAGGATCAATAACACCAATTGGTTACCTGCTAAACTGCTGTTGTCCAAAGAGAAAGAGGCACCCACGAGGCTGCCTCTCTTGCTGTTTGGCTGAGGAGTTACGCTCAGGCATAGATACCACGCTGTTTGGTGGTGTAGGCTACGCGGTCGATGGCGAGCATGTAAGCCGCGATGCGGTTGTTGACGTTGTGGGTTGCAGCGTAGGTGACGACGTCTGTGAAGCTTTCGATCATGATGTTGTCGAGACGCTGGTTGACCTCGGCTTCGGTCCAGAAATAGCCCATGCGGTCCTGGACCCATTCGAAGTAGCTAGTGGTGACGCCACCGGCGTTGGCGAGAATATCGGGGATGATGAAGATGCGTTTGTCGCCCAGGATCTCGTCGGCGATCGTGGTGGTGGGACCGTTGGCGCCCTCGCAGAGGATGCGGCAGCGAATGCGCTCGGCGTTCTGGCTGGTGATGACGTTTTCAGTTGCTGCGGGAATGAGGATGTCGCACTTGTAGGTGAGGAGCTCGTGTTTGTCGGCTGCCTCGGCCTCGCGGAAACCGTTGATGGTGCCTGCTTCCGCACGGTGCCGGATGAGGGCGGGGATGTCGATGCCGTTGGTGTTGTAAAGGCCACCATCGTATTCCGCGATACCGATGATGGTGTAGCCCTTTTCGTGGAGGAGCTTGGCGGAGTTGGACCCGACGTTGCCGAAGCCCTGGACGATAACGCGGGTACCGTCGATAGACATGCCTAGATGCTTGATAGCCTGGTCACAGACCACGGATACGCCGCGGCCGGTGGCCTCCTTGCGTCCACGCGAGCCACCGAGGTTAATAGGCTTGCCGGTGACGACAGCGTTGACAGTCTGGCGCATGTGCATGGAGTAGGTATCCATAATCCATGCCATCGTCTGTTCGTTGGTGTTCATGTCTGGCGCGGGAACGTCTTTTTCCGGACCAATGAATTCGATGAGTTCAGCGGTGTAGCGGCGCGTCATCCGCTCGAGCTCGCCCTGGGACATTTTTCTGGGGTCGCAGATGACCCCACCCTTGGCTCCGCCGAAAGGGATGTTGACGACGGCGCATTTCCAGGTCATCCACGAGGCGAGCGCGCGGACTTCGTCGAGAGAGACGTCCGGGCCGTAACGAATGCCGCCCTTGGCGGGGCCTCGGGCGATGGAGTGTTGGACGCGGTAGCCGGTGAAGACTTCGATGGAGCCGTCATCCATCCCAACGGGGATGTGAACGATGATTTCGCGAGTAGGGTAGCGGAGAACCTTCCAGATGCCTTGATCGAGGTTAAGTTTTGAGGCGGCGAAGTCGAATCGAGCAGCCTGGGCTTCCCAGGGGTTTGTTTCCTGCTCGAGGGTGAGGGTCTGCATTTTGTGGTCCCTTTTTTCTAGTGCTGGTATCAGCGATTCTCCGGCCATCGTGTGCCTCCACTGCTGGAAGCAGGATACAGCTTGAGCCAGACCGGTCTGTGGCCAAACGTGAGGAGTATAGGCTGGTAGACAGACGATAGGCAATCGAACGAATGGGGTAGGTTAACCCTCTTTCTGACCGGAGGGTCAACAGTTAAGAGACGTGAAGATGTTCTATTCGAGGGGGTTATGATGGAAGGTGCCATGCCTTTGAATGCATCCAATTCCCTCCCCTCGGAACGTGATTTTTTGAGGCTAAGTCGCAAACATTCCCTGGTGCCCGTTTATCGCACGGTCACTGCGGATCTGGAGACTCCTGTGTCGGCTTTTTTGCGGATTGCGGCTGAGGAGCCAGAGGCTTTTCTGCTGGAGTCGGTGGAGGGCGGCGAGCACGTGGGGCGATATACGTTTATTGGAGTACAGCCTTACAAGAAGATCGTGGCGCGGGGTACGCGAATCGCTGTTCGTGAGGGGCGGCGGGAGGTTGAATTTGAAGGAAACATCTTTGAGGAGTTGAAAAAGGCTTTGGGTGGGCATACTCCAGCACGATTACCGGGATTGCCTCCGTTTACGGCTGGAGCTGTGGGATTCTTTGCTTATGACGTGGTGCGTCAGATTGAGCGACTGCCTTCACTGGCCAAAGATGAGCTAGGGGTGCCGGATGCCTGTTTGATGTTTTTCGATCAGGTGCTGGCGTTCGACCATGTGAAGAAAGAGATTCACCTGGTTGTGACTGCAGATCTGGCGCGGGAAAAACGCGAGGGTGCGTATGCGCGTGCGGTGCAGCGGTTAAATACGTTGGAGAAGAGGCTGGACGGGGCGTTGCCTGCTCGAAGAAAGAAGAAGACGCTGGGAAAGCTGAAGGTTTCGTCGCGGACTTCGAAGGCGGCATTTCTAAAGGCGGTGGAGAAGACAAAGGAGTATATCGCTGCAGGAGATATCTTCCAATGTGTGCTGTCGCAACGGTTCGACTGTCTACCTGGAGTGGATGCTTTTGAGATTTATCGTGCGCTGCGGATTGTGAATCCTTCGCCTTATATGTATTTTTTGCGGTTTGGTTTGGATGGGGAGGGAAGGAAGAAGAAGACGGCGGCACATATCGTGGGGTCTTCGCCCGAGTTGCTCGTGCGGGTACATGGGCGGGATGTGGAGTATCGGCCGATTGCGGGGACTCGGCCGCGGAGTGCGGATGAGACGGAGGATCGCGCTCTCGCGGACGATATGCGCAACGATGAAAAGGAGGTCGCCGAGCATGTGATGTTGGTCGACCTTGGGCGGAATGATGTTGGGCGGGTGAGTGAATTTGGGTCGGTGAAGGTCAAGGAACTGATGGTGGTGGAGCGGTATAGCCATGTGATGCACATGGTGAGCTCGCTTGAAGGGAAGTTGCGCGCAGAGTTGAATGCAATCGATGCTTTTCGTGCTTGTTTTCCGGCCGGGACGCTGAGCGGGGCTCCGAAGATTCGAGCGATGGAGATTATCGAGGAGTTGGAGCCGGCTCGCCGTGGGGTTTATGGCGGGAGTGTGTTGTATGCGGACTTCAGCGGGAATCTTGATTCTTGTATCGCAATTCGAACGCTGTATATGAATGGCGAGCGGGGGCACTTTCAGGCGGGGGCGGGGATTGTTGCGGATTCGATTCCGGAGAAAGAGTTTGTGGAGTCGGTGAATAAGGCGAGAGCGGTAGTTAGGGCGATTGAGAGGGCGCGACAGGTTTGACGAACGGCGCAACAGGGCCAAGGGGGCTGCGAATCGATGGGTTCTTTGGGCAATATCCATGGTCGGTTGTTTGGCATTATGTGTCGGGCTGCCGTCGTTGCTCTTGGAGCGAAGCGCACGTCGCGCTGCGACGTTCAATGGCGCATTCAAGGGTCTTCTTGATGTAACTGCCGAGAAACTCGAAAAACATCTTCCATCCCTCGACATTTCATCGAGGGCGTAGAATTTTGCTATGGTCTTTGTTCTCGACAACTACGATTCCTTTACTTACAACCTAGTGCAGTATATGGGTGAGCTGGGTGCGGAGATGGTGGTTCGTCGCAATGATGAGCTGACGCCGGCTGAGGTCGAGGCTCTGCAGCCGGAGCGGATTGTGATCTCGCCGGGGCCTTGTACCCCGCAGGATGCGGGGATTTCGATTGAGCTGATCAAGCATTTTGCGAAGGCGAAGCGGCGGGTGCCGATACTGGGGGTTTGTCTCGGGCATCAGGCGATTGGAGCTGCGTTCGGCGCAAATGTCGTGAGGGCTTCGAAGTTGATGCATGGTAAAACGAGCCAGGTCGAGCATGATGGGAAGACGATCTTTACGGGGATTTCTTCGGGGATGACTTGCACGCGATACCACTCGTTGATTGTGTTAGAGGATGGGTTGCCGGAGGAGCTCGAGGTTTCGGCGAGGACGGCGGATGGCGAGACAATTATGGCGCTGCGGCATCGCGAACTGCCGATTGAGGGTGTGCAGTTTCATCCGGAGAGCGTGCTGACAAAGGATGGGAAGAAGCTGATTGAGAATTTTTTGAAGATGTAGTGTCGCATAACGGTGATTCCGAAGTGTTCGGAATACAACCAGCTCCTTCGACTACGGCGGCAAAAGCGCCGCGTTCGTAATGGGGGACTGATTCAGATCGGGCGTTTGCAGTCGACGCCGAGGCAATCTTTCCAGCGGTAATCGGATTCGACTTCATGGAAACGTGGGTCGGAGGAGTCGCCCATCTGAGCGCGGCGGATGTCGGTGAAGCCGGCTTCGGTAAGTTGTTCAGCCATGCCTTTGTAATCCCACATCCAGAAGTGGCGGGCGCGACCGAAGACGGCTGCGGGGATCGCTTTGAGTCCGCGTGGTGTTGTAGCTTCACCTAGCCAACTCTCCTGCATAAAGCGAGAGCAGGCCGCGGGAGTGGGGTCACCGGTGTAGAGACCTATGAGCTGCTCGAGGTCGGGGAGCACAAAGCGGAAGGTGCCCCCGGGGCGAAGGTAAGTGAAGACGTTGCGGAGTGTGGTGCGGAACTCGTCGAGAGAAAGATGCTCGAGGACGTGAGAGCAGTAGATGGCGTCGGCTGATTGTGGTGCGATAGGAAGGCCCTTGATGACGTCGCCATAACGGATATTTTTTGGATAAGGCGGGAAGCCGCGTTTTATAAGGAGCGGCGTGAGGAACGGCAGACGGTTTTGCAGCCAGAAGGCAGGGCCAGCGTCGAAGTTGATCCATGATTCAGGTGCGCACATGCCACAGCCAAACTGCACGTACGTCTGATCCATAGGCCGTATTATTACATAGGGTGGAGAGCTGTCTGGCGGGGGGAATTAAGTTGCTGGGCTTGCTTGTGAGTTCGTTGCGTATTTAGTCGAGGGCGGGATGAGGTTTCTGCAGATTGGTATGTTCGGGCTCTTGATTTTTGCGTCTGCCACGCAGATGGGGCAGGCGCAGCAACAGTCGATTGGATCGGTTGGGGTGCAGGATGCGACAGTTGCCGGTGCGCTGGAGGTGAGTGGCGGACGAGCGTTGCTGGTGGGAAATACTACCGTGACGGCACGTGATAAGACGGCTGAGGTTGAGTTGAAACGCGGTGGAGTCTTACGAGTGTGCGCGACGACCGGGCTGCATGTGACGGCGGGCTCCGTGGTGGAGAACACGATTCCTCTGATGCTGGCGATCGATCGCGGGGCGATTGAGGTACAGATGCCGGCGACGACGCGTGATGTGGTGACGACTCCGGACCTGCGATTTACGATGCGTGGCGATGGGCCGCTGGATTTACAGCTTCGAGTAACGCGGAATGGCGATACGTGCGTGGAGAATCGTGGCGCGAAGGCTCCGTTGCTGAATGTTGCAGATCAGTTTGGCGAGGCGACGTATGAGTTGAAGGCTGGGCAACATGTGCTGTTCGAGCATGGAAGCCTGAAAGAGGTTGTGGACCACGAGAGCTCGGCTTGTGGATGTCCGCCGGAGCCGACGGTGTCGGTGGCGGATGCTCTGTTGAATGCGAATGGTACCGGGGCAAAGACCGCGGCAGAACAGCATCCGTTCCCGACTGCAGTAAGTGCAGGGCTTACGCCGGCGACGGTGCCGCAGAGTTCTGCGGGTGATGTGCATACTCAGGTGACAGCGGCGCTGAACTCTGGCGAGGGTGGGGATACTTTGGCCGCGACGAAGGCCTCTGCCGAGGCGACTCCTGGCACCCCCAAGATCTCTGCCGCAGCGGCGACTCCGCCCGCACCTGCCAGGTCTTCAAGCAATCCGTTTCGTGCGGTGGGACGGTTTTTCAAGAAGATTTTTGGGGGCGGGTGAGTGCTGTGGCAGACGTTCTGGCGAAGCGAGAGTGCTGCTTCCTGAGCTACAATAGAAGGGTTGCGAGCCAAGTGCAGGATCCCTGTGCGCTCGCGAACTAATTCTCAAAAACCAGCTGAATTCAGCACAGATTAGGGGTTTTTTATGGCGATTCCCGCAACGCAGATGCGCCCGGGCATGATTATCAAGTTCAAGGACGACCTTCACCTGGTGTTTTCGGTGGAGCACCGAACGCCGGGCAATCTTCGGGCGTTCATCCAGGCTAAACTTCGTAATGTTCGCACCGGTGCCATGTTTGTCGAGCGTTTTCGTTCGCCTGACCCGATTGAGCGGGTCATTGTCGATGAAGTGAAGATGGAGTTCCTGTACAACGATGGGGACGAGTATTACTTCATGGACGAGAACTTTGAGCAGACGATGTTGAAGCGCGATACGTTGGGCGATGCGGTGGAGTATCTGCTACCGAATTTGTCTATCAGCGTAAGCTTCCATGACGGCAAGGCTGTTGGTATCGAGCTGCCGAACGTGGTTGAAATGACCGTGGTTGAAACGGAGCCAGGAATCAAATCCGCAACTGCTTCTTCAGTGACGAAGCCTGCGAAGCTCGAGACCGGGCTGGTGGTGCAGGTACCTCCGTTTATCAATGAGGGCGAGAAGATTCGCGTGGATACGGCCGAAGGTGCTTACATGAGCCGGGCGTAAGTCCGGATGAAACGAGAGGCAGAGTCGATTGGCTCTGCCTCTTTTGTTTGGAGTATTGCGCGGGTCAGGTGGCTCTGCGAGACTGGAGTTCGATGGTTTGCCACTACCTCGTAAAAGGGCGCGTGCAGGGCGTTGGTTTTCGCTGGTTTGTACAGCGGGAGGCGGCGGAGATTGGCCTGCGCGGATGGGTTCGAAATACCGAGGATGGGCATGTGGAGGTTGTTGCGGCTGGCAGTGCCGAGGATCTGGCAGAACTGAAGGCTGTGTTACGGAGGGGTTCTCGCGGAAGTCGCGTGGATGCTGTTTTGGAAGATGAGCTGGCTGAGAGCGAAGGCGCAAAGCTTGGGCCATTTGAGATTGAAGGAGCCTGGTAAGAACTGATGACACTGCCAATTAATTGTGAGCCTTTGAAGACGCTGATTCGGACCGTTCCGGACTTTCCGAAGCCGGGAATTTTGTTTTATGACATCACGACTGTACTGAAGGATAAAGCTGGGTTTGCGACGCTGATCGATGCCTTCGCGCAGTACTACATTGGCAAGGAGATCGACCTGGTGCTCGGGATCGAGGCGCGCGGGTTTATTTTTGGACCGGCGTTGGCTTATCGGCTAAATGCAGGTTTTGTTCCCGTGAGGAAACCGAAGAAATTGCCAGCGAAGGTGGCTCGGGTGACCTACGACCTGGAATATGGGACAGATTCGCTGGAGATTCATATGGATGCGATCGAACCGGGGCAAAGGGTGGTAATCGTCGATGACCTGCTGGCTACGGGTGGGACGATGGAGGCTACAGTGCGGCTGGTGCGGCAGCTTGGTGGGGAGATTGCCGGGTTAGGGTTCGCGATTGAGCTGGATTTTCTGAAGGGGCGGCAAAAGTTTCAGGGCTACGACGTGTTGAGCCTGCTGCACTATGACGAGTAGGCTCTGAGCTTTTCAATAGAATACGAACGATTCAATAACCGCCGACACAATAAGGAGCCGCATGATGAAGTCGCTTGGATTTGCAGCCCATGATAAAGTTGCCCCGTTGGCGCCGTTCCGTTTTGAGAGGCGAGACCCTGCGGCGAATGATGTGGTAGTGGAAATTGCTTATTGCGGGATCTGCCACTCGGATATTCATCAGGTGAGGGATGAATGGAAGAATGCGATCTATCCGATGGTGCCGGGGCATGAGATTGTCGGCCATGTCTCGGGGGTGGGTTCGGCAGTGAAGAAGTTCAAAGAAGGCGATCTTGCCGGCGTTGGCGTGATGGTCGATTCGTGCCGAATTTGCGCGAATTGCAAAGCGGGCGAAGAGGCTTACTGCGAAAAGGGGATGGTAGGGACTTATAACGCTTACGACTACAACGGGCAGCTGATGTTTGGCGGCTACTCGAACAATATTGTGGTAGATGAGCGGTACGTGCACTCAATCTCGCCGAAGTTGAATCTCGCGGCGGTGGCTCCGCTGCTATGCGCGGGGATTACAACTTATTCGCCACTGAAGTTCTGGAAGGTGGGGAAGGGTAAGAAGGTTGGAATTGTGGGGCTGGGTGGACTGGGGCATATGGGCCTGAAGTTCGCTCACTCGATGGGTGCTGAAGTGGTGCTGTTTACGACCTCTGCGGGCAAGGTCGCGGACGCACAAAAGCTGGGGGCCGATGAGGTCGTGGTGACCAGGGATGCCGGAGCTGTGGCGAAGCATCGCGGAAGCTTCGACTTTATCCTGGATTGCGTTTCCGCTCCGCATGATGTGAATCCATATCTTGATCTGCTGCGGCTGAATGGAACGATGTGTCTCGTCGGGCTGCCGGAAGCTCCCGTGGCGATCTCTCCGTTTTCGATTATTACGAACCGGCGGTCATTCTCCGGGTCGATGATTGGCGGGATGCCGGAGACACAGGGAATGCTGGACTACTGCGCTGAACATGGGATTGTTTCAGAGATTGAACTGACTTCCGCCGATAAGCTGGAGGAGGCTTATGAGCGCGTGGTGAAGGGTGATGTGAAGTATCGGTTCGTGATCGATATGGCTACGTTGCCTAAGAGCTAGTGTTGGCACTCGGATTTTCCGGAGTTTAGACGAAGAGGGTGTAAAGCGGGGAGTCCAACGGGACGGTCTGGTTGGGACCGTCTAGTTTTCCGGTTGCGGCATCGCGGCGAAAGATGGTGATAGTCGCAGAGTCCTGATTGCCGCAGAGAATCCACTGATTGGTGGGATCAATGGTGAAATGGCGCGGGGCCTTGCCACCACAGGAGATACGCTGGAGAAACTCTAGCTTTCCGTCTTTTGTGCGAATCGAGAAGACGACGAGTGTATCTTCGCCACGGTTGCTGGCGTAGAGGAAGAGACCGTCGGATGAGATAGCGAGCTCGGCTGCAGTGTTTTTCTCCGCAGGAAAGTCCGGCGCGATGGTTTTGACCGGCGTGTTGGTATTAACCAAAAGGCCCTGGGGATTATCAGCGAACCGGGTGGCGGTCCAGAGGTAGTGATCGAGCGTCGAGTCGATCTCGTTGATGCCGTAGACCCAGCGGCTATTGGGATGAAAAGCTAGGTGACGAGGTCCTGAACCGGGGTGATCGTTGGTGAAAGACTTTGGGTCTGAAAGTTGGCCGGTTTCAGGATGGATCTGTAGGACGGTGATTTGGTCGGTACCGAGATCGCAGACCAGGAGAAAGCGGTTGTCGGGTGAGATAGTAACGCAGTGAGGGTGCGGGGAGTCCTGGCGCGTAGAGTTGGGACCCAGGGCCCCGAACTTTTTGGAGTCTTTGAAATCGATGCGATCAACCGGCTGACTGAGAACGCCGTTGGGTTGGATACGGTAAGAGGCAACTGTGCCACCGAAGTAGTTGGCGACAAAAGCGGAGTGGCCGGTGGCGTCGACGGAGATGTAGGCAGGGCCCGCTCCTGATGAGGTGACTTGGCCGAGTTGGCTAAGCGCTCCTGATTTTGGATCGATCGCGAAACTGGTGGCTGTTGCAGCGGGATCGTTGATGGCGTTGACGGCGTAGAGGAAACGTGAACCCATGCCTACGGGAGTGACTGCAAGAAACGAGGGGCGGGCGGTAGCAGCCGCAAGAGCGGGGAGGGCAAGCTTGCCCGTCGTCGTGTCAAAGTGCGACTGATAAATGCCTTTGGCTACGCCCTTGGTGGTATCGGTGCCGATGTAGACCGCGAGTGGGGGTGGAGGGGGCGCAGGTTTTTTTTTGCGGATGTGCCAGCCGCTTTGCGCGCTGGCGGATGCCGCGAAGGCAGGGAGGATGACTAGAAATCTACGGCGGGTGAACATGGGCAATCCTCAGAGGACTACGCTGGTTCGCCTGGAAGGTGGATTCCCATCTCGTCTTCGGGGCGGATATCGGGGTTGATGACGGGGAGGCTGGGGAGGTAGTCGGTGCGTCCTGCCTCCTTGACGACGGAGTTAGCGTGCTCCAGGACCTCGTCAACGGTCATGGTGTACATCTCGCGGCCATTGTCATAACCGGATTGGATGGCGTGCTGAAGATAGCGGCCGGCAGCCTGAGCGGCGAGATAGTCGGTGATGACATAGCCGGTTCGGCGCTTTTGCTCGACCCATGCGAGATTGGGCATGGCGATCCAGACGGGTCGACCATTGACGGCAAAGCGGATATCGGTTGCGTCCGCATGGCGCGTGGCAATGGCGACGACAGTGCCTTTCCATTCGCAATGAAGTTCTTCGCCGGTCCAGCGATCGGTTATTTTAAAGTTTTCATACATGGCTAGCTCCAGCTTAAAACACGGAGGGGGACTGAGCAAGGCAGGTTACTTCCGGATTTCCGATACCTATAACCCAAAGATGCAGAGGCATAACAGGTTAGAGGCATATCCCACGTTAGGGACGAAAGTGTAGGTTACCTTCGTAAGCTATTGAAAATCCTCCTAGCAATATGCAACTTCAGACGACTATTCTTGTTTTTACATTACGGTGACGGATGAACGTGCGTCGAACAGAATCTGAAGCCGCTAGCTTGAGGGCGATTTGGACCCGCGAACTTCTGGACTCCCAGCCAGAGCTTGAGTGCGAAGAACTGGTGCAGCTTGCCGCTGCAATCTGTGGAGTTCCGGTTGGCCTGGTGACGCTGCTTGATGAGCGACATCAGTGGTTTCGTGCGTCGGAACACTTGAAGATGGGGGAGACGCCCCGGGAGATCGCGTTTTGTGCGCATGCGATCCGGCAGAAAGAACTGTTTCTCGTGAAGGACGCACTGATGGATACACGGTTTTCTGACAATCCCCTGGTGACGAGCGATCCTGCGATCCGTTTTTTTGCGGGTGTTGGATTGTTCACTTCAGACGGCGAGCCGATGGGGACGTTTTGCGTAGTGGACATGGCACCGAGAATTCTGGGGCCAGAGCAGTCGAGTGCTTTGGAGGTGCTGGGACGCCAGGTGGCTGTGCGGTTAGAGTCGATGGTGCAGCGTAGAGCGTTTGCTGAATTGACCGCGGAGAAAGATCGGGTTGCGACAAATCTCCGGGTGAGCGAGGAACTGTTTCGGGCGTTTATGAACGCCAGCCCATTTTTGAGCTACATCAAGGATGCTGCGGGGCGGCTGTTATTTTATAACCGCGCCTTTGCACAACGGTTCGGTGTGAGCGAGTATGCATGGCTTGGTCGAACCGATGAGCAGTTGTGGTCGCGTAAGCTGACGAAATCAGTAAGGACGCACGACCTGGAGGTAATGGCGGGCGGCAAGATGGTGGAAACCGAAGAGCATATTCGGAATTCTGATGGATCGGTGAGTTCGCTGCGGTCGTTTAAGTTTCCTTGTCATGACTCGGCTGGGAATGTGTTGCTGGCTGGGGTTGCGGTTGATATCTCCGAAGAGGTGGCGCACCAGATTGAGTTGGAGCGATACCATCGGGAGCTCGAAGAGGCTAACGATCAGTTGCGCAAGCTAGCTGTCACGGATGAACTGACTGGGCTACGCAATCGCAGATCGTTTGAAGAACGGCTGGTGATGGAGTTCTCGATGGCGCGGCGACGGAAGCGAGAGCTTTCAGTGCTGCTGATCGACGTGGACAACTTCAAGACAATCAATGACCGTTGGGGACATGCTGCGGGCGATGAAGTGTTGCGACGGCTCGGAACGATTCTGCGGACGACGGTGCGTTTGCCTGATTTGCCGGCGCGGTATGGTGGTGAGGAGTTTGTGGTGCTGTTGCCGGAGAGCGGCGAAGAGAGCGCGATGGGTCTGGCTCGACGGGTAATGCAGCGAGTCGCGGCGGAGGATTGGGATAATGAGCCGCTGACGATCAGCGTAGGGATGGCGGCTATGAATGAGTCGCTTGAGAATGGATATCAGCTGGTAGAGCTGGCGGATGAGGCTTTATATGCTGCGAAGCGGGCCGGTAAGAACCGCGTGATGGTGCATAGCGGGTAGTTCGCGGTATTGGTGACGGAAACCATCCGCGATTTTTAAAGAGCGGAGGCCTTAAGGAATGAGGCGCACCGTTTGATGGGTGCGCCTCTTTGTTGATCAGTGAAGTTTATGCTTCGGCGTTCGGGTCGCCGGCTTCGCCTTCGCCACGCTCCTCCATCTGCTTGGCGAGTTCTTCGCGCTTCTTGGTGCGGGCTTCGGCGCGCTTCTGGGCCTTCTCGTTAAGTTCGTGCTCGGCTCCAAGAAGCTCGATGTAAGCCATCTCGGCTGCGTCACCCTTGCGGGCTCCGAGGCGCGTGATGCGGAGGTATCCGCCATTGCGTGCACCGTAGCGCGGAGCGACGGTTGCAAAGAGACGATCGACCGACTCGGGCGTCATGAGGTACGCCGCAGCCTGGCGACGTGCGTGAACAGTGCCCTGCTTGCCGAGGGTAATCATCTTTTCGATGAGGGGGCGGGTGGCTTTGCACTTGGTGATGGTGGTTTCGATGCGGTCGTTGAGGATGACCGAGGTAACGAGGTTGCGCAGAACGGCGCGGCGATGGCTGGTGTTGCGGCCTAGTTTATAACCTGCATTGCGGTGACGCATTTTGAAATCTCCTTCGATCCGGCTTTGCTGCCGTGGATCGGCCTTCCTGGTGTCGATCGGATTACGTGTGTTGCTGGTAAATCGAGGAGCAGGGTAGATGTCCTTCCCTGCTCCTCATCGTTAAGGTGTTAGAAGTTCTCGGTCTCGTTCGGGAGCTCGAGATCGTCGTCTTCGTCCTCATCGTCTTCGTCGTCGAAGTTGCCGAAGCTGGCGGCGAGGGTGGCGGCGGGCAGGACGGAGGTAGGTCCGGGCTGCGGGTTGCCGTGCTCGTCGATCTTCATGCCAAGAGAGAGGCCCATCTGCGCGAGGATTTCCTTGATCTCGTTCAGGGACTTGCGGCCGAAGTTCTTGGTCTTGAGCATCTCGGCTTCGGTCTTCTGGATGAGCTCGCCAATGGTGGCAATGTTGGCATTCTTGAGGCAGTTGTAGCTGCGGACGGAGAGCTCAAGCTCTTCGACCGAGCGGTTGAGATTCTCGTTGCGCAGTGCCGGGCCGTCGCCTGCTCCATCGTGACCGGCTTCCATCTCCTCTTCAAAGTTGATGAAGATGGTCATGTGATCCTTGAGAAGCTTGGCGGAAAGGCCGAGAGCATCGGCTGGAGCAACGGTGCCGTTGGTCCAGATCTCGAGAGTGAGCTTGTCGTAGTCGGTGATCTGACCAAGACGTGCGGCCTCGACGAGATAGTTGACCTTGCGGACCGGAGAGTGCACGGAGTCGACCGGGATGAAACCGAGGCCGAGGTCACCGTCGAAGTTCTTGTCGGCAGAGATGTAGCCACGGCCGCGCTTAAGACGCATCTCCATGTCGATCTTGCCACCTTCGCTGACGGTGCAGATGTAGACGTCCTTGTCGAGGATCTCAACGTCGCCGTCGGCTTCGATCATGCCGGAGGTAACGACTCCGGCTGCATCGGAGCGGAGGTAGAGGGCCTTGGGGCCTTCGCCGTTGAGCTTGAACGGAATCTGCTTGAGGTTCAGGATGATGTCGGTTGCGTCTTCGACGACACCGGTGATGGACTGAAACTCGTGAAGCACGCCTTCGATGCGAACGGCGGTGACCGCGGCGCCTTCGATGGACGAAAGCAGGGTGCGGCGGAGGCCGTTGCCGATGGTGGTGCCGAATCCGCGCTCAAAGGGCTGCGCGGAGAACTTACCGTATTTCTCGGTGAGTGTTTCGGTGTCGACTGCGAGACGCTTGGGTTTTTGGAAACCTCTCCAAAGCATTTGTTTCTCCTTTATCCGTCCTAGACGCGATGCATTCTGCGAACTGGCGGGTGGTTCTGTTGCGGGTTAGGTTGTGGGTTGCGGCCGGAGGTGAGGGTTGACCCCACCCCCGGCAAAAACGTGTCGAAGTCGTCGAGGCAAGCAACTCAAGTCCGGACTTCGGAAGGACACCGGAATTAAGGGTGGTTTTATTTCGAGTAAAGTTCGACGATGAGCTGCTCGTTGACGGGCAGGTTAATGTCTTCGCGCTTCGGCAGGGACATGATCTTACCGGAGAAGTTGTCGCGGTTGATGTCGATCCAGGTTGGAGCGTTCTGACCTGCGGCAAAGTTCTTCGACTCTTCGAAGACGGGCAGAGTTTTGGAGCCTTCGCGGAGGGCGATCTCGTCGCCAACCTTGACTTGGAACGACGGAATGTTGACCTTGCGGCCGTTGACGCTGACGTGTCCGTGGCGGACGACCTGACGGGCCTGGCGACGGCTCATAGCGAAACCGAGGCGGTAGGCGACATTGTCAAGGCGGGTCTCCAGCTGCTGAAGCAGGAGTTCGCCGGTGACACCAGTCTTGTTCGATGCCTTCTGGTAGTAGGCGCGGAACTGGGTCTCGAGCGTGAAGTAGATGCGCTTGGCTTTCTGCTTCTCGCGGAGCTGCAGGCCGTAACCGACAACTTTCTTCGCCTTGCGGGACTGGCCGTGCTGGCCTGGGGGGAAGTTGCGTTTCTCAACGGGGCATTTCTCGGAGAAGCACTTGGCTCCCTTGAGGAAGAGTTTGGTGCCGTCGCGGCGGCAGAGGCGGCAGACGGGTCCTGTGTAACGTGCCATTTCGTGTTCTCCTGACTTCGGGTGTCGATCGCTTTACACGCTGGCGGCGCTTCGTCACGATCCGTTATCGTTTCGTCCTACTTGCGGCGGGGCCTGGAAACCAGTTCCCCGCTGCAATTGGGACAGGTGAGATGCATGGCTTGTGCGCATGGAGCGCAGAAGGTGCATTCGTAACTGCAGATGAAGGCCTCACCATAGACAGCGAGTGCGGTGTTGCAACGCTCGCAGGAGGGCTTCATCAAAAGCGCCATAACGTCAAACGCGGCGACGCTTGGGCGGACGGCAGCCGTTGTGCGGCATTGGCGTGACGTCGCGGATACTGCGAACCTCAATGCCTGCGGTTGCGAGAGCGCGGATCGCGGATTCACGGCCGGAACCGGGACCCGAAACACGCACATCGACCGAGCGGACACCGTGGTCGCGGGCTGCGTTAGCCGCACCGACAGCGGCCTGCTGCGCGGCGAACGGAGTTCCCTTGCGGGAGCCGCGGAAGCCGAGCGAGCCGGACGACTTCCAGCTGAGCGTGTTGCCCACCTGATCGGTGATGGTGACGATGGTGTTGTTGAACGAGGCCTGAATGAAGACGAGGCCGAATGGAACATTTTTGCGTTCGCGCTTCTTGAACTTCTTATTCTTGCCGGGCTTTGCTGCCGCGGTCTTCGTATTCTGAGTCTTCGCCATGTCTTATTTCGTCGCTTTCTTCTTACCGGCAACGGTTCCCTTGCGCGGGCCTTTGCGGGTGCGAGCGTTGGTGTGGGTGCGCTGGCCACGAACAGGAAGGCTGCGGCGATGGCGGAGACCACGGTAGGACTGAATTTCAATGAGGCGCTTGATGTTGAGGGAGATGTCCTTGCGGAGATCGCCTTCGATCTGGCCCTCAGCTTCGATGACGTGACGGATGCGGTTCAGCGCGTCCTCGTCGAGCGTGCCAAGCTTCGCATAGGGATCGACTTCAGCCTTTGCGAGGATCTTAGCGGCGCGAGAGTGGCCGATTCCGAAGATGTAGGTGAGACCGATGCGAGCCTGTTTGTTGCTCGGTACATCGACTCCAGCAATACGTGCCATGGGGTTCCTTTTCGGTTGGGCTCGAGTAGCTTCGCCACGGAGCGGGGTTATTTGTTGCGGCGATTCCGACGGGTTCAACGCAAGCCTTGACTTCGGCTAACTAGCCCGACGGGGCCGGTACTGCAAGACCCAAAGTTCAGGGCCGGAGATTAACCTTGACGCTGCTTGTGCTTGGCGTTCTCGCAGATGACGCGGACGACGCCGCGGCGGTGAATAACCTTGCACTTGTCACAGATTTTCTTTACTGAAGCACGAACCTTCATGGTGATTCCCTTCTTTTATTGCAACGTGAGCCGGTGAAGCCAAGGCCATACCGCTTTACGCATGACCTGAATGCCGAGCAGAAACCTCGGCCTGCCTAGAAGCCAAAATCAACCTGGCGATCCGGGAGGTAGAACAAGTGTTGCTTCGTCTACTTGTAGCGGTAGACGATGCGGCCGCGGTTGAGATCGTACGGGCTAAGCTCAATCGCGACGCGGTCGCCGGGGAGAATGCGGATGAAGTTTTTGCGCATGCGTCCGGAGACGTGAGCAAGTGCCTGGTGCTTGTTTTCAAGCTCGACCTTGAACATGGCATTGGGCAGGGTCTCTACGACCGTCGCCATTACTTCAATTGCATCTTCCTTCGACAAACGATCTCCTTTGGAAAGTTGGGAGGCTAAGCCTCTTTATTTCCGTCACTTCTGTTTAGGTAGAGCCTGCGGCAAAAAAGCCGCAGTGTGCCATACTGCACACTTGCACACACCGCATCTCTTATAGTAACCGAAATCCGGTTTATTTTCTACCGCGTGAGCACCTGCGGGCCATCTTTTGTTATGGCGACGGTATGCTCGAAGTGGGCGCTGTAGCTGCCATCGACCGTAATGGCAGTCCAGCCGTCTTTGAGAACGCGGACTTCGGGGCCTCCAGCGTTGATCATCGGTTCGATGGCGAGGACCATACCGGCTTTGAGACGGGGACCCTTTCCCGCCGGTCCAAAGTTGGGGACCTGCGGGTCTTCATGCATGGCACGGCCGATGCCGTGGCCGACGAATTCGCGGACGACTCCAAAGCCTTCGGCTTCGCAGAGCTCCTGCACGGCGGAGGAGATGTCTCCAAGGCGGCCGCCGACCTGGCATTGCTCGATGGCTTTTTCGAGGGAGGCTTTGGTGATTTCAAGGAGCCTGACGGCTTTGGGAGAGACCTGGCCGATGGGATACGTGACAGCGGCATCAGCGTAGTAGCCGTCGATGATGACGCCGCAGTCGATGGAAAGGATGTCGCCTTCTTTGAGAATTCGCTTGGCGTTGGGGATTCCGTGGACGACCTCGTCGTTGACGGAAGTGCAAAGAGCAGCGGGATAGCCGTGGTAACCCTTGAACGCCGGAACGGCGCCTAGCTCGGCGATCTTTTTGACGGCGATCTGCTCAAGGTCCATCGTCGAGGCGCCGGGGACAATGTGAGGCGCGATCGCGTTGTGGACCTGGCGGAGAGCCCTGCCGGAGATCCGCATCTTTTCGATCTCCTGCGGCGTTTTGATCATGATGGCCATAAGGTTGACTATCGTTTCGATGTACGGAGGCGGAGAAGAGCAGCTTCGATGGCGGCGGTGACCTGCTCGACGGGCTTATCGCCGTTTACGGTTTCGAACTGGCCGGTCTTCTGGCTGAAGTATTGGATGACGTCCTGGGTTTTGGCGCGATACTCCTTCATGCGTTCATGGAAGGCGGACTCGGTGTCATCGCTGCGCTGTTCAAGAGGAGAGCCATCGAAATCGCAGATGCCGGCGGCCTTCGGCGGGTGCGAGTAGATGTTGTAGATGTGTTTGCAAACGACACAGCTGCGGCGGCCGGTGATGCGGCGGAGTAACTCATCTTCGTCGACGGCGATGTTGACCGCGACGAGAGGAAGATGAAGGCCGTCCGAAGCGGCTGATTCGGCGCTGGGTTGTTGCGAGGTGAGAAGGGTTTCCATGAAACCGGCCTGCTGGCGCGTCCTCGGATATCCATCGAGGATGAAGCCGCGAGTGACGTCTGGAGCCTGGAGACGGGTGGCGACCATGCCGTTGACGATGTCGTCGGCAACAAGCTGGCCTTGGTCCATGAGAGATTTGGCGCGCTTGCCAAGATCGGTGCCGTGCGCGATGTTGGCGCGAAGGATGTCTCCGGTGGAGATCTGCGGGATGCCATAGGCGGCCATGAGGGCCTTAGCTTGGGTGCCTTTGCCGACGCCCGGTGCGCCCAAAAGGAGAATCGGCCCCGGCAGGAAGGTCTCCGCCCGGGCCGTTGGGGATGCAGTACTCATGCTTGTGCTTATAGTCAAGGCCAAATCCGATAAAACAAAACTGCGATACTTGATGAAGCTTTTCTTTACCAGCTCTTCCGACCGCGGATACGACCACTCTTGGGCGTGAAACCGTCGTAGTGACGCATAATGAGTTGCGATTCGACTTGATTGACGGTGTCCATGGCAACGCCTACGACGATGAGCAGCGAGGTGCCACCGAAGTAGAAGTTGACGCCAAGACCTTGAGTCATCCAGGTCGGGAGGCGGTCAAAGATCGGGCCGATCAGCCAGAGATGGTTGAAGTGAATTCCGCTGATGAGGAAGGTCGGAATGATGGTGATGATGATGAGATAGAGTGCACCGACCAGCGTGATACGGGTGAGCACGTCGTTAATGAAATCGGCGGTGCGTTTGCCGGGACGTATGCCGGGGATGAAGCCGCCGTACTTGCGCATATTGTCGGCAATATCATCGGGACGGAAGACGATGGAGATGTAGAAGTAGGCGAAGAAGATGATCGCTGCGACCTGGAGGATTTCGTACCAGGGCTCACCCGGCGCAATGGCGCGGAAGAGCGGGCCGAAGAAGCGCGAGTCCTGCAGGGAGTATCCAAAGATATGGGCGTTGGAAAAGAGCAGAGGCGCCGACAGAATGGAACTGGCAAAGATGACCGGCATGACGCCGCCGGAGTTCACCTTGAGAGGCAGGAAGGTGGATTGGCCACCCATCATCTTGCGACCTACGATGCGCTTGGCGTACTGGACCGGAATACGTCGCTCGGAGCGCTCGACGAAGACAATGAAGGCGACAACTGCGATCATGCCAGCGATGAGAAGAAGGATTGCGATGGGGGTGAAGGCTCCCCACGCGCTGTCGCGGGCTTTTTCGTATAGATTTTCAACGCCGCGAGGGAGGCCGACGACGATACCGGCGAAGATGAGCAGGCTCATACCGTTGCCGATGCCCCGTTCGGTGATCTGTTCGCCCAGCCACATGATGAAGGCTGTTCCGGCGGTGAGGGTGATGACGCAGAGAGGAATGAAGGCGCCGCGCGAGATCGTGACCATCGACTGGCCAGTGCTGGTGTTTGTCAGCGTGAGCGCGATGGCAAAGGATTGAATGATGCCGAGCAGAACAGTGACGTAACGCGTCCACTGGGTGATCTTGCGGCGACCGAGTTCGCCTTCTTTTTGCAGCTTCGCGAGAGGCTCGTAGATGACCGTGAGCAACTGGAAAATGATCGACGCCGTGATGTACGGCATGATGCCTAGGGCGAAGACTGTGAGCTTGCGGAGGTTTCCACCGGAGAACAGGTCGACCAGGCCGAGAGCCGAACCGGAGTTCTGGTTGAAGAACTGGGCGAGCATGTCAGCGTTGATGCCAGGGGTGGGAATGTGTCCGCCGAGGCGGTAGACGGCCAACATGCCAAGCGTAAAGAGGACACGCTTGCGAAGGTCTGGAATTCGGAAGATGTTTGCGATTTTCTCGAACATCGGGTGTTGGAACCTCGAGTGAAACGGTTGATGCTGGTAAAACGGCGATGCGAGGGCGTGTGCCCTCGCCTGCCAACTCTATTCTAATGAGGATTAGCCAATCAGAATCGCCTTGCCGCCAGCCTTTTCGATGGCTTCCTGTGCGGTTTTGGAGAACTTGTGGGCATGGACGGTAACCGCAGTCTTGATCTCTCCGTTATTGAGGACCTTGATGAGGCCGTTCTTTTTGCGGAGGAGGCCGAGGGAGACAATCTTGTCGAGGGTGAACTCGGAGACGTTCTCTGCAGCAGCGATCTCGGCTACACGATCAAGACCGAGGACCTGATACTCGGTGCGGAAGATGTTCGTGAAGCCGCGCTTTGGCAGACGCCTGTGAAGGGGCATCTGGCCACCTTCGAAGCCGCGCATGAGAGAAGAGCCGGAACGGGAACCCTGACCCTTGTGACCCCGGGTTGAGGTCTTACCCATACCCGAGCCCATACCACGGCCGATACGCTTTTTGTTTTCGTTCGCCTTCTTAGGGGCACGCAGATTGGAGAGATTACGGATTGCCATTTTTTCCTCGCTATAACGCCGGCAGCCTTTGGCTAGCCGACTCGCATTTTGATTTCTAAAAGTTACTCGACCACGCGGACGAGATGGGGAACCTTCGCGACCATGCCGCGAATGGATGGGGTGTCTTCACGCTCAACGATCTGGTTGAGACGGGTGAAGCCGAGGCCCTTGACGACGAGCTTGTGCTTGACCGGGGTACAGATCTTCGAACGGACATACTGCAACTTGATTTTGGCGACTTCGTTCTTCTTAGCCATGAAAGAGCTCCTGAAAACTTTTTGGAGCAGAGTGAGAGCTTAAAGCTCTTCCCCTGCCTTACCGCGCAGGGCGGCGACTTCGGCCTTGTCGCGAAGCTGGGTGAGAGCGTCGAAGGTGGCCTTGATGACGTTGTGGGGATTTTTGGTCCCGAGCGATTTGGTAAGGACGTTCTGCACGCCGGCGGCGGTCATGACGGCACGAACTGTCTTGCCGGCGATGACGCCAGTACCTTCAGGAGCGGGCTTGAGCATCACCTGACCTGCGCCGTAGTGCCCGAGGACCTGGTGAGGAATCGTACTCTGGGTGAGGTTGATCTTGTGCAGGTTCTTCTTGGCAGACTCGATTCCCTTGCGGATGGCCTGGGGAACTTCCTTTGCCTTGCCGGAGCCGTAGCCCACGACGCCTTCGCCCGGATCGCCGATGACGACGAGCGCCGCAAAGGACATATTTTTGCCGCCCTTGACGACCTTGGTGACGCGGTTGATCGAAACGACCTCATCCTTGAGGTTGAGGCGGTTCGCATCGATTTTTTTCTTCATTGCCATAGTGTCTTATCCAGCTTTCTGGCGACCGGTGGGGCGCCTTGGGAAACCTTAGAAATCAAGTCCTGCTTCGCGGGCTGCGTCGGCGAGGGCTTTCACGCGACCGTGGTAGAGATAGCCGCCACGATCGAAGACCACCTTCTTGATGCCCTTCTCTTTGGCGCGTTCGGCGATGAGCTTACCTACCTCACGAGCAGCAGCGACGTTTCCGCCGTAGTGCTTATCTTCACCCTTCTTGCCCATCGAGGACGCGGAGGCGATGGTGACTCCATTGTGATCGTCGATGAGTTGGGTGTAGATGTGATTGAGTGAACGGTAGACGTTGAGGCGCGGACGCTCGGCGGTACCGGACATCTTCTCGCGAATGCGGGTGTGCACGCGCTTGCGGATGACGTTGCGTGGGCGGGGATTGATCATAGCGGCTTTCCTTCCTAGTGGCGTACCCAGAGTGCTGGGGACGTTCGGGTTGTCTGAACTTCGTTGACAGTGAGTGAAAAACTAACTACTCACCATTGAATTACTTCGCGCCTGTCTTGCCGACCTTCTTCTTCAGCTTCTCGCCGGTGTAGCGAACGCCCTTGTTCTTATACGGGTCGGGCTTGCGGAGCGAGCGCATGTCGGCAGCAACCTGGCCTACCTTCTGCCGGTCGATACCGGAGATGGTGAGGTGCGTCTGCTTGGGGTCGATCTCGACGGAGATGCCGGTGGGCAGCGGGAACTCGATGGGGTGAGAGTAGCCGAGCGTGAAGACGACCATGTTCTTCCCCTTCATCTCAGCGCGGTATCCGATGCCGACGATGTCGATGTCTTTCGTCCAACCGGTGGTAACGCCGGTAACGGCGTTGAAGACAAGGGCACGGGCGAGGCCGTGGAAGGCTGCCTGTTTGTCGTTCTGGCGCTCAGTGATGAGATGGCCGTCCTTCTGGACGATGGTTATACCGCCGGGAAGCAGCGCGTTAACTTTGCCCTTGGGTCCTTCCACCAGGACGGATCCGCCACTTTCGCTGACGGTGTACTTGACGCCGGTTGGAAGCGGGATCGGCTTTTTACCAATACGTGACATGATGAATCCTTTGTGGCTTGCGAGTCGCGAGCAGCTTTGCTGTCCGTTCCACTGCAGCCGGTGTTACTTGAATCGTTCAGGTCAGAGCCAAAGCCCTGACGAAATTACCAGACTTCGCAGAGAATCTCGCCGCCTACACCTTCGCGACGAGCTTGACGGCCTGTCATGACGCCCTTCGGAGTGGTCATGATGGAGATGCCCAAACCACCCTGGACGCGGCGAATCTCATCGCGACCGAGGTAGACACGGCAGCCGGGACGAGAGACGCGCTGCAGGTCGCGAATGACAGCTTCGTTGTTCGGGCCGTACTTGAGATAGACGCGGAGGACGCGCTGCCCATTCTCTTCGGTGGGCTTGTAGTTCGCGATGTAACCCTCTTCTTTGAGGATGCGGGCGATCTCGGTCTTGAGCTTGGATGCGGGGACGTCGAGCTTCTGATGACGGGCACGGATGGAGTTGCGGATGCGCGTCAAAAAGTCTGCTACTGGATCAGTGAGGTTCATTCATTCTCCTTCATTCCCCGTTCGCTCACGAGTGTCTCTCGCGAGAACCTAGCGGGAATGCCTGTTTCGGGTGATACGCCCAGACTTCTGCATCAAAAGCCGGTGCCCTGATGAGGTCTCTGGAGTAAGTGCGCTGATAGTACTGCGCACGGGTTCTTTTATTCTACCAGCTCGACTTGACGACGCCCGGAATTTCTCCCTTGAGGGCGAGCGAACGGAAGCAGAGACGGCAGACGCCGAATTTGCGAAGGAACGCGCGAGGACGACCGCAGAGCTGGCAGCGGTTGTGCTGGCGGGACTTGAACTTCGGTTTCTTTGCGTCTTTAACGCGTTTTGCGGTAGTTGCCATGTTTTTGCTCTCTATCTTTGCTGCAAACCTGTACTTACAGTCAGTTATGGGCCGCCTGGCCCGGCTTCGTCGTTACGCTCCGACGCGGAAGGGCATTCCAAAGCCCCTAAGCAGAGCGCGGGCACCGTTGTCATCCTTCGCCGTCGTGACGATGGTGACGTTCATACCCTTGAGCTTGTCGACCTTGGCGTAGTCGATCTCAGCGAAGATCAGTTGATCGCGGAGGCCAAGGGTGTAGTTGCCGCGGCCATCGAAGCTCTTCGAGGAGACGCCGCGAAAGTCACGGACCCGAGGAAGAGCAATGGAGATGAGGCGGTCGAGGAACTCGTACATGCTGTCGCCGCGGAGGGTGACCATCGCGCCGATCGGCATGCCCTCGCGCACCTTGAAGGCTGCGATGGACTTCTTCGCCTTGGTGGTGACGGGCTTCTGACCGGCGATTGCGGCGAGGTCGGCCACCAGGGGATCCATGATCTTGACGTTCTGGGTGGCTTCGCCGAGGCCCATGTTGATGACGATTTTCTCAAGCTTGGGAATCGCCATCGCGTTGGTGATGTTGAGCTCTTTGCCCAGCGCCTGTTTGATCTCAGTTTCGTACTTCTGCTTCAGTCGTGCTGCCATGATTTCGTCGCTTTCTCCACGGTTGCCGGATTGACTTTTTTTAGCCGTGTACCGATGCGTGGGGTGAACCGTTGTTACAGATTTTTACTGCATTCGAAAACTTTTATTTGCCTTTGCTCTTCTTCTCGGGAATCGTGTTGCCACTTGCCTTTGAGAAACGGACCTTGGCATCGCCTTCAAAACGCGAACCGACGCGGGTCTTGTTGCCTTCGGCATCGACCAGCATGACGTTCGAGAGATGAATTGGCGACTCCTGTTCGGCAATACCGCCCTTGATGTTGCGCTGCGGGTTGGGCTTGACGTGCTTCTTGACCATCATGACGCCCTCGACGAGAACACGGTTCTTGTCGGCGATGATGCGAAGGACGCGGCCCTGCTTCCCCTTGTCCTTGCCTGCAATCACTTCGACTTTATCGTTGCGCTTAATCTTGATGCCTGCCATAACTCTCTCTCATCCTCGACGATCACTACTGCCACGGAGCCGGACTCCGGAAATTTTTCGATGCAAAGCTCGGAGCGTTACGCTCCTCGCTACTAAATAACCTCAGGCGCGAGCGAGACGATCTTGAGAAACTTCTTCTCACGCAGTTCGCGGGCTACCGGACCGAAGACTCTGGTGCCGACAGGCTCCATTGCGTCGTTGATGACGACAGCGGCGTTCTGGTCGAAGCGGATGTAGGTTCCATCCTTGCGACGGCTCTCTTTGCGCGTGCGGACGATGACCGCTTTAACGACCTTGCCCTTTTTGACGGTGCCATCGGGAGCGGCTTCCTTGACGGCGGCCGTAACGACATCGCCGAGGTGGGCCTTCTTGCCGAGACCGCCCCCGAGGGGCAGGATCACCTGCAGCTTGCGCGCGCCGGAGTTGTCGGCTACGTCAAGAATTGTTCTCATTTGTACTGACATCGTTCTTCTCCTGGCTATCTACGGTGATACCACCTGGGCATGCCCAGGCTTTAATTACTTGGCTTCGACAGCCGCAGCCTTATCGTCGGCGAGTGCGAGCGAGGAGCGGCGAACGATCTCCTCAAGCGACCAGCGCTTGAGTTTGGACAAGGGACGCGCCTCACGGATGCGAACGACGTCACCGACGCGGGCAGAGTTCTGCTCGTCGTGAGCGTAGAACTTCTTGTTCGACTTCATCACGCGCTTGTACTTGGGGTGCGCCTTTCGCATCTCGATCTCAACAACAATGGTCTTCTGCATCTTGGTGGAGACGACAGTGCCGACTTTCTCGTTGCGGCGCGAGGCCTGAGCTTCTGTTGTCGCGGCTGCGGTGTTCGTTGTGTCTGCCATGGTTAATCCTTCTTCGCTTTCTTGCGTGTGGTGCGAGTGCTCTTAGCGGGCGCTGCGTTGGCTACAACGGGCTTTTCACCCTTTGCGGCTGCAATAGCGCGCTGGCGCTCGACGGTCTTGATGCGTGCGACGTCCAGCTTGAGGGTCCGAAGCTTCTTGAGGCCTTCGTTGTTGCCGAGGCTCTTCTGGAAGCGTATGCGGAAGAGCTGTTCGCCGGCCTTGACCAGCTCGCTCTGGAGTTCGTCGTCACTGAGGTTACGAATCTTTTCAAATTCCATTGTCTTTTCCTTGAACTGCTAAAACTACTTGGCGGCTACCGTGACCTTGACATCGTGGCGCTGCACGAAGCTGGTCTTGAGCGGAAGCTTGTGCGCAGCGAGACGCATGGCCTCTTTGGCGATATCCGGGTTAACACCCTCCATCTCAAAGAGGATGCGGCCGGGGCGAACGACGCAGACCCAGTGATCCGGCGCGCCTTTACCTTTACCCATTCGGGTTTCGGCAGGCTTCTTGGTGATGGGCTTGTCGGGGAACAGACGGAGCCAGACCTTACCGCCACGCTTAATGAAGCGCGTCATTGCGATACGGCTGGCTTCGATCTGGCGGTCGGTGATGTAACCGCATTCCATGACCTTGAGGCCGTAGTCGCCGAACGAAAGATCGGAGCCGCGCCACGCTTTGCCGGTCATGCGGCCGCGCTGCTGCTTGCGATACTTGACCTTCTTTGGCATCAACATAAGAAAACCCTCTTCACTCTTTCGGGGAGAGACTCCCCTGAAACTCCGGCAATGCCGGGAAAAACTTTACGACGCAAATGCACCAGTCGTGACGCCCTGGTCGCGACGCTTCTTCTGCTCGTAGATGTCGCCACGGTAGACCCAGGTCTTGACGCCAATGATGCCGTAGGTGGTGTGTGCCTCGGCAAAACCGTAGTCGATGTCGGCGCGCAGCGTGTGCAGCGGCAGACGGCCCTGGAGATACCACTCGGAGCGAGCGATTTCATTTCCGTTGAGACGACCGGAGACGCGGACCTTGATGCCTTTGCAGCCGAAGCGTAGAGCCGAGTCAACCGACTTGCGCATCGCGCGACGGAAGCTGACACGCTTTTCGAGCTGAAGAGCGATGTTCTCGGCGACGAGCTGAGCGTCGAGCTCGGGCTTGTTGACCTCGAGGATGTCGATGAAGACCTCGCGGCTGGTGCGCTTCTGGATATCGGCCTTGAGCTTGTCGATCTCGGCGCCCTTGCGGCCGATGATGATACCCGGACGCGCAGTGCGAATGATGAGGCGCAGCTTGTTGCCTGGACGTTCAACTTCAACCGAGCTGACGCCGGCGGCCTTCAGCTTCTCCCGCAGCTCAGCCTTGAGCTTGACATCTTCGACCAGCAGCTTGTCATAGCCGCGCTCGACGAACCAGCGTGACTTCCACGGCTTGTTGATGCCGAGGCGCAACCCATACGGATGGACTTTTTGTCCCATAGCTTCCCTTTACTCTGTGCTCTCTCCGGTTGAGCCGGAGGGCGTTAGTGCAAAACTTTAAGTTTACAAGAAACTGCTTACTTCGCTGCCTTTTTGGCCGCAGACTTCTTGGTGGCTGTCTTCTTGGCGGCCGTTTTGGTCGCGGATTTCGCCGCAGACTTGGTGGCAGCCTTCTTCGTTGTCTTCTTCGCTGCCGGAGCCGGGGTCGAGTCGGTTGCTGCACTGATGGCAGCAGGAGACTTCTTCTCAGCCACGGTGACCACGATGTGCGCAAGCCTGCGCTGATAGCGGAAGGCACGGCCCATCGGAGCGGGGCGGATACGCTTCATGCGAGGACCTTCGTTCGCAACCGCAGTGCGGACATAAAGGTTGTCGACGTCAACGTCGAGACCCTGCTCCTGGGAAACATAGGTGGCGTTCTGGATCGCCGAACGCAGAACCTTCTCAACAGCGGGGGCGATGCGCTTCGAGCTAAAGTGAACCGTGTTGAGTGCCTGCTCGACGCGGAGACCCTTGATGAGGTCCAGAACCAGCTTCGCCTTCTGCGGGCTGGTGCGCTGGAACTTGGCCTCGGCGCGGAACTCTCTGATTTTTTCTACTGCGTTCGCCATAATCTTCGTCCTTCAAAAAACTTCTTCGCTAAACATGTTGCTCAAATTCGTAGATCAGCAATTACTTCGGCTTTGCGGCGGTCTCAGCGGCACGTGCGGAGTGGCCCTTGAACGTACGCGTGGCGGCAAATTCACCGAGCTTGTGGCCGACCATATTCTCCGTCACGTAAACCGGAATGAACTTGCGGCCGTTGTGTACGGCGATGGTGTGGCCGACAAAGTCCGGGTGAATGGTGGACCGGCGGGACCAGGTGCGCACTACCTTCTTGTCGTTGACCTGATTCATCGCATCGATCTTCTTGGTCAGATGACCATCGATGAAAGGACCTTTTTTCGCTGAACGTGACATTTTGCTAAGCTCCGACTTTCCTGTTGCGTTACTCGATACGACGAATCTCTTAGTTGCGAGACTTGGTGCTGCCTTTGTTACAGAACTACTTGCTGCGGCGCTTTACGATAAATACATCCGTGCGCTTGTTGTTGCGCGTCTTGTATCCGCGAGTGGGCTGACCCCAGGGAGTGACCGGGTGACGGCCGCCTGAAGTTTTGCCTTCGCCTCCACCGTGCGGGTGGTCAACGGGGTTCATCGAGACGCCGCGGTTGGACGGGCGAATTCCCTTCCAGCGGTTGCGTCCGGCCTTGCCGACCGAGGTATTCTCGTGGTCGGTGTTGCCAACCTGGCCGATGGTCGCCATGCACTCAACGAGAACCTTGCGAGTCTCGCCGGAGGGCAGCTTGAGGAGAGCATAGTCGCCTTCCTTGGCGATGAGCTGAACCTGCGCGCCCGCGGAACGAGCCATCTGCGCGCCTTTACCGGGGCGAAGCTCGATGTTGTGAACCGTTGTACCGGCGGGGATGTTCTTCAGGGGAAGAGCATTTCCGACGAGAATATCCGCATCCGGGCCGCTCATAATGGACTGGCCGACGGTGAGACCGATGGGCTGGATGATGTAACGCTTCTCGCCATCCGCGTAGTGAATCAGCGCGATGCGGGAGCTGCGGTTCGGATCGTACTCGACCGTCGCAACCTTGCCGGGAATCCCGAACTTGTCGCGCTTGAAGTCGATGATGCGCAGCTTCTGCTTATGACCGCCGCCGTGATGGCGAATGCTGAGCGAGCCAGTGCTGTTGCGTCCACCCGTACGCTGTTTGACCGCAAGCAACGGCTTATGCGGCTTGTCCGTCGTGATGTCATCGTTGACAAGACTCGTCGTAAAGCGGAGTGATGGGGTAATCGGTCGAAATGATTTGATCGGCATCGTCTTTATTCCCTTGCCTGCGCTGCAGATTGCTCGGCAGCGCTTCGGTTCCTGAATTCTGTTGCGGCGAAAACTTCTCGCTTAGAGACTATTGAGGTACTCCGGCATCTTCTCGCCCTCTTTGAGGCGAACATAAGCCTTCTTCCAGTCGGGGCGGTAACCGGCGAACTTGCCCCGGCGGCGCTCCTTGCCTTCAACGCTGGTCGTGCGAACTGCGGAGACCTTGACCTTGAAGAGGCTCTCAACGGCCTGCTTGACTTCGGTTTTGGTGGCGTTGGGAGCGACTTCGAACACCAGGGTATTCTGCGTCTCCTTGATGGTCATGCCCTTCTCAGTGATGAGGGGGCGGCGAATGACGGTATAGAGGGTTGGCATTACGCAACCTCCTTCTGCGCGACGGCTTTGCGCTTCGATACAAACTTCTTGAGAGTCTCCTGCAGAGCTTCGATCGCGTCCTTCGAGAAGACCGCATGCTCGTAGCGAAGCAGATCGTAAGGATGAACCTCAGAGCTAAGAACGAGTTCGACACCGGCAAGATTGCGCGAGCCGAGATAGAGCTTCTCGTCGAGCTTGCGGCTGCTTTCAACCAGGAGAGTCGTCTTGCCTGCTTCGAGCTTATTGAGAGCGGCGCGGTAGAGCTTGGTCTTGGCCTCGGCAACATCAAAGGAGTCGACTATGGTGAACTTGCCGTCGGCGATCTTTGCGGCGATAGCCGAGCGGAGCGCGCCCATCAGCTTCTTTTGGGGGAAAGCATACTCGTAGCTGCGCGGCTTCGGTCCGTGAACCGTACCGCCGCCACGCCAAAGCGGGGTGCGAATGGATCCGACGCGTGCGCGGCCGGTTCCCTTCTGCTTCCAGAGCTTCTTGCCTGCACCAGAAACCTGATTGCGGTTCTTGGTGGAGGCGGTTCCCTGACGAAGGGCGGCGCGGTAGTGCTTGACCGACTCCCAGAGCAGCGCGTCATTGATCTCGCCTGCGAAAACCTCGTCGGCGAGTTCGAACTCACCAACCTTCTTTCCGCCGAGATTGACTACATTGATGTTTGCCATCGTTCTTCTCTCTTTGCGCCCGCCATCGATGCGGCGGGCAAAAACTTTGTTTAAGCACTCACAAAAAATGCTTTTGTTAACTCTCTTTACTTCTTCTTCGAAGGTGCAGCTTTCTTCGAAGCCTTCAATGCGTCCTTCGTTGCGGCGCCGGCAAATCCACGACGCTCGCGCGGTGGTGCCTTGGCCTTTGAGATGAGGACGAAACCGTCGCGAGGACCGGGGACTGCACCTTCGACCAGGATGAGATTATCGTCAAGATCGATACCGCGGATGCGAAGATTGCGAACCGTAATCTGTGCGTGGCCCATGTGGCCGGGCATGCGCTGACCAGGAAATACGCGGGATGGAAACGACGAGGCGCCGATCGAACCCTGTACCTGGAACATATGACCGTGAGACTTAGGACCACCGCCGAAGCCGTGGCGGCGAACAACGCCTGCGAAACCACGTCCCTTGGAAGTGCCAACGACATCAACGAACTTTTCGTCGTTGAAGATGTCGACGAGCACGCGGTCGCCAGCCTTGACGGCGACTGCTTCTTCGCCCTCAACCGGCTTAACCGCTTCAAGAGCAACCTCCCGGATCATCCTGACCGGAGGAACATTCGACTTGGCGAAGTGTCCAGTCATCGCCTTATTGACCTTCGAGGCCTTCACGAAGTCGACATAGCCGATCTGCGCGGCATCGTAGCCATCTTTCGCCTGCGTCTTGAGCTGAGTGATGACGCATGGTCCAGCTTTCAAAACGGTGACCGGGTGAATATCACCTTTCTCATCGAATACCTGAGTCATGCCGACTTTTTTGCCAAGAATTCCTAATACTGACATCTTCTTTTTCCTTTCCTCATCATGCTGATCTCATGATCAGCACTGCCGGTGAACACTTCGCAGACTCAACCTCCGTCTGCTTCTTTACTTCTGAACCGTCTTGATCTCAACGTCTACGCCAGCAGGAAGATCAAGCTTCATGAGCGCATCAACCGTCTGCTGCGTCGGCTCGAGAATGTCGATCAACCGCTTATGGGTACGAATCTCGAAGGCTTCGCGGGATTTTTTGTCGACGTGGGGCGAACGCAGAACGCAATACTTGTTCTTCATCGTCGGCAGCGGAATGGGACCGGCAACCTGGGCTCCGGTACGCTTGGCTGTTTCGACGATCTCACCCGTAGAGGTGTCGAGAACGCGGTAGTCATACGCCTTCAAACGAATTCTGATTCTCTGTCCAGCCATTGTCTTCTCTTTCTCAAAGAACGGTTGGAGTAGCTGCCAGTCATTTCCTGCTCACATCTCAATGGGCCGGCAGCCCTCGTTAATCTTGAACGACCAATACCGAAACAACTCGCCGAAATCTTTACTTGATGATTTCGGAGATGGTGCCTGCACCTACGGTGCGGCCGCCTTCGCGGATAGCGAAACGGAGACCCTTCTCCATGGCGACCGGCGTGTG